>Ga0209482_1000046_pt1 | contig 99562 bp, 85 predicted proteins | sample CoawatmetaG10DNA_FD_187512 | JGI IMG/M metagenome (GOLD analysis project Ga0209482, IMG submission 187512) | Marine microbial communities from the West Antarctic Peninsula - Coastal water metaG104-DNA (SPAdes) (version 2) | ecosystem: Environmental > Aquatic > Marine > Coastal ...
TGGAAATCACCTTTCACCAGATTCAACTGCCTCTCAAGATATTATAATATATGGTCAGACTGACATTTCTGGAAGTATAGCTATTGATGGTAATGCTGACATTTGGGGTACTACTCGTATGTCGGTAGCTGGGATTGGAACAACAAATCCTACAGAAACTTTAGATGTGGATGGAAATGTACGTATGCGTACTGGTTCATCATCAGGATATATAGCAGTTTCAGATTCAGTTGGAGTAATGAACTGGACAGATCCAATGACAATAAATACACTTCAAGGAATACAGGGTTTAGCTGGTAATGATGGTGTTGACGGTTCTGATGGTACAAACGGAACTAATGGAATAAACGGTACTGATGGTGTTGATGGAACTAATGGTACTCCAGGAACAAACGGTACTAATGGTGTTGACGGGCAGGGTGGAGTAACAAACGCAGGAACAGGCATAAGTGTCACTGGTGCCGGAACTTCTGTTAGTCCTTATGTAGTTAGCACAGTAGGTTGCACTTATAGCGTTGGAGATTTAGTACCAGCGCTAGGAGGTTACATTTTCTATCTAGATGGTTCAGGCTGTCATGGATTGGTGGCTAAAGCGACAGATGAGGCAGGTTTTTACCAATGGTCTTCAACAAATTTCAGTACATGGGCATATGCATCTGGAATTTACGGAGGTGCTCAAAACACAAAAAAAAGTATTGCTGGTGCTGTAGCTAACAGTAGTATATGTCCTGCAGCGAGCGTTTGTGATAATTTAGCTTCGGGTGGCTATACAGATTGGTATTTACCTTCAAAAGATGAATTAGACATGATGTATGTAAATTTACACTTGCAAGGGCTTGGCGGTTTTGCTAGTGGCTACTATTGGAGTTCTACTGAGGACGGTAGCTACGATGCGTGGAATCAGAGTTTCTACTTCGGTGGTGGCGAACAGTACAGATACGATAAGAGCGGCAACTTCAGCTTTGTTAGGGCTGTTAGGGCTTTTTAACCATTTAACAATTTATCCATTTAAAAGATTGCGTAAGCAATCAAAATTAAAATTAATAAAAAGAGTATGTGGAAAAACACACTAACACTATTACTAATCCCTTTTTTAGTTTATAGTCAAGAAAATATTAAATTTTCAGAAACTATTATCATAGAAGACTTACAAAGACACCTTAATATTTTAGCCTCTGACTCTTTAGAGGGTAGAGAAACTGGTAAGCCAGGACAAAAAATGGCTGCCGATTATATTATGAATCACTTTAAAGATATAGGTATACCCCCATATAAAAAAAACACCTACTATCAAAAATTTAAAGTAAAGTCAGGAAGACATCTATGTAAGTGTGATGATTGTGATGTGAATTTAGTAAAAAAAATATTTAAAAATAAAAAGAAAATAAAAGGAGAAAATGTATTAGGCTATATTGAAGGATCAGATCTTAAAGAAGAATTAATAGTAATAACAGCTCATTATGATCATTTAGGAAAACACGATAGCTTAATTTTTAATGGTGCAGATGATGATGGTTCAGGAACAGTTGCAGCAATGGAAATAGCAGAAGCTTTTATGCTGGCTAAAAAAGCAGGTAATGGACCAAGAAGATCAGTTCTTATTATGCCAGTTTCTGGAGAAGAAAAAGGACTTTTGGGAAGTAAGTATTATGCCAACAATCCTATATACCCTCTAGAAAGCACAGTAGCTAATTTAAATATAGATATGATTGGTAGAATAGGAGACTTTAAAGATAATCCTAATTACGTGTATTTGATAGGATCAGATATGCTAAGTACCGAGCTTCATAATATAAGTGAAGATGTAAATAAAAAACATATTGGTTTAGAACTAGACTATACCTTTAACAAGGAAGACGACCCAAATAGATATTACTACCGCTCAGATCATTATAACTTTGCAAAGAACAATATACCTGTAATTTTCTATTTCAATGGATTACATGAAGATTACCATAAGGTAACTGATACTGTAGAAAAAATTAACTTTAAAAAAATAGAAACCATTGCACGACTTGTGTTTTTAACTGCTTGGGAGCTTGCTAACAGAGATGAGAGAATTGTGGTGGATAAAGAAGAAAACTAATTTTTAATTATTTTTATTTTCTGATTTTCATATTCTAAAAAGTAAATTCCTTTTTTTAAATAAGAAACATCAATTTTAGAGGTTTTTAAGCTTTCATTCTTTAAAACCTTACCATCTGCACTTAAGATTCTATAAAGATTATTTTTATTTAACACTCCTTGCAAGGTAATTGTACTATTTGCGGGATTAGGATAAATAATCAATTCATTTTTATAATCAAAAGTACTATTAGGGTTGGAGCAGTTTATGTTAGTTTGGTAGTCAGATGCTGTGGTTGGTATATCTAATAATAAAGGGCAATAGCAGGAGTCATTAACAAGGTATTTTTTTAACCAAGAAAGACCCATCCTTCCAACCTCACCTAATCCCCCTAAAGGAGTATTTGCAATTGTATGTCCACCCCCAAATACTTCATATTTAAGTTTGTTTGTAGAGCTAGGAGTGTAGTTATAGTGTATGTCAGCATGAGTTACTGGCGGAGCCACAACATCAATTTGTCCACTAAAAATAAGAATTGGAGTGCTGTGATTTAATAAAGCAGGAGAAACATCTGTTGGGTCAATCCACGGACAAAAAGCAAGTATTGCTTTTATACTAGGATCTTCGACTGCAACTAATTGAGCGCCACCACCACCCATTGACCAGCCACCAAGAGCAATAAGGTTAGTGTCTAAATTATTAAACAAAGGAGAGTTAATTCTAACTTGTTCAGCCTTTAAACTAATTAAAGCGTCTTTAAGGGCTTTTTTTCTATCCATCACTTCATCGAAAATACTATTAGTACCAATAGTCATACACACAATACCATGAGAAGCTAAAAACGATCCCCAAGCTTGAATGCTTAACTCTGGGTTAAGATAACCCGGAATAATTATAATACTAGGCAATAAACCAGCTGTGTTTTGAGGATAATAAACGGTTGAACCATAATAATCATCACCATCCCTAACCCCATCACTTTCTAAATAAGAATTTACAGTATAATTACCATTAACTGTTGCTGATGATATAGTTACATCGCTGCAGTCTGAATTAGTTTGACAAAAAGAAAAAAAAGGAATTATTATTAAGAGGTTAAAAATAAGTTTTCTATAAATAATCATCTTCCAAAATTAAAAAAAACAATTAAAATAAATATAATATAATTATTATTTTTGAAAATTAGAAATATTACTAAGTATGATAGAAATTGTAAAAAAGAAAGAACAAGCTTATGGCGAGTTTAATAGAGGAGAGATTATAGAAAACAAACCCATAGGCTTTCCTAATGAAGGGGGGAAACTAAAACCCTATTCAAACTTATTTTACTGGGCATACGCTGAGGCTAATGTAGACAGTGTAATAGGCTTGCATCCTCATAAAGGATTTGAGATAATCTCGGTGGTACTTAAGGGCAGCATAAAACACTATGACTCTTTAATAGATAAATGGATTGATTTGAAAAAAGGAGATATTCAAATAATACAATCAGGATCAGGAATTTCACACTCAGAAGCAATAAATAAAGATGCTGCTATTTTTCAAATATGGCTAGATCCTAATCTTGAAAAAACGTTTTACCGTTCGCCTACATACAAAGACTATTCTAAAGAAGAGTTTCTTACTGTAGGAAATAAGAAAGTATTAATAGGAGAAGGATCTCCTTTAAAAGTAGAAACAGAAGGGATTGAAATGTTTGAGCTAAACGTAAAAGAAAAATTTACCATGAAACTAGATAAAGGAAACTATTATTCCATTTATGTTTTGTTGGGAAATCCAACTATCAATAACAATAATATAGAAAAGGATGATTTTATTAAAATTAAGAATGAGCAAGAATTAGTGATTAGCTCAAATGAAGAAACAAAATTATTTTGTATTATATCACCAGAAAAAGTATCCTACCCTACATATAGTATTTAAAAAAGAAAATAATTATTAAAAAGAAAACCCCGCTTTAAAGAGCGGGGTTTTTATTTTATCATTCTATATTTTACTAGCTATCTTTAGTAATATAAATACTGACTATATTTTAGTATAATTTTTATAAATCAAACTTAATACCTTGCGCTAAAGGTAACTCTGCAGTATAATTAATTGTAGTTGTTTGTCTTCTCATGTAAATTTTCCAAGCATCAGAACCACTCTCTCTTCCTCCTCCTGTTTCTTTTTCACCACCAAAAGCACCCCCAATCTCAGCTCCTGAAGTACCAATATTTACATTTGAAATACCACAATCACTACCAGCAGTAGAAAGGAATTTTTCAGCCTCACGCAAGTCAGTTGTCATAATAGCAGACGACAATCCTTGCTTCACTCCATTTTGCATTTCAATAGCATCTTCTAACTCAGTATATTTCATGATGTATAAGATTGGTGCAAAAGTTTCATCTTGTACAATTTGGAAGTGGTTTTCAGCTTCAATAATTACCGGCCTTACATAACATCCGCTTTCATAACCCTTTCCTTCTAACACACCACCTTCAACCAATACATTACCCCCTTCTTCTTTTGCTTTTTCAATAGCACTTAAATACATGTTTACGGCATCTTTATCAATTAACGGACCAACATGATTGCTCTCATCTAAAGGATTTCCAATAACTATTTGAGTATATGCTTTTGCTAATTTATCTTTCACCTGATCATAAACTGACTCGTGAATAATTAGTCTTCTTGTAGTAGTACATCTTTGCCCACAAGTACCTACGGCACCAAATAATGCGCCAATAATTGTAATTTCTAAATCAGCATTTGGAGTAATTATTATTGCATTATTTCCTCCTAATTCTAATAAAGATTTTCCGAATCGCTCAGCAACTGTGGTTCCAACAATACGCCCCATTCTTGTTGAGCCAGTAGCAGAAATTAAAGGTAATCTATCATCAGTTGTCATCATTTCCCCTACTTTATAATCACCATTTATGATACAAGAAATTCCTTCTGGTAAATTATTTTCTTTTGCTACTTCATTCCAAATGTTTTGACAAGCAATTCCACATAATGGAGATTTTTCTGATGCTTTCCAAACACAAGTATCACCTGAAATCCAAGCCAAAGCAGTATTCCAGTTCCAAACAGCAACCGGAAAATTAAAGGCAGAAATAATACCAACCACTCCAAGTGGATGATACTGTTCGTACATTCTGTGTCCTGGACGCTCAGAGTGCATAGTTAACCCGTGTAATTGACGAGAAAGCCCAACAGCAAAATCACAGATATCAATCATTTCCTGAACTTCACCAAAACCTTCTTGTAAGGATTTGCCCATTTCGTAAGAAACGAGTTCCCCTAATTCTTGTTTATATGCCCTTAATTTCTCTCCATATTGGCGAACAATCTCACCTCTAAGCGGAGCAGGTTTTAACCTCCATTCCTTAAATGCAGCCGTTGCGGTTTGCATTACTTTTTCATACTCCTCAGGAGTTGTTGAAGTTACTGTTCCAATTAAGCTTCCATCAACTGGAGAGTAAGATTCAATTTTAGCTCCACCACCAAAAGAAACCGAACCGGTTGAAGTACCATTGTTAGTTGCTTTTACTCCTAATACTTCTAATGTTTTTTTAATATCAATCATTGTAATTTATTTTTATAAAATGAGATTGCAAAATTATGAAAAAAGATGAGTTATGATTTCATATTGCCTTGTTATTCCTTGGCTTTAGTTTCTGCGTCCTTTTTAGTAAACAATTCGGTATCTTCTAGCATATATTCTAAAATTGGTCGACATCTATTTTTGCAGGCTGGGTAGTAGGCTCTATTCTTCTTTTCTTTATTTTCAGCAGAGCTTCCCCACCAAAACTCAGTTAACGCGATTGGTTTTAATTGATGTTCAATTGCATATTGTAATAGTTTAGGAGCAGCACATTCGCCCGTTGCCGCTGGAGGATTTCCATGAGATGAATATTTAAATATTTCCAATATATTTTTTTGTTTTCCTGAAAGATTAAGAAAATAATAATTCTCAAAAAGTTGTTTTTGTAAGGAAACCGATTTTTGTTTTCTTTTTTCTTTTAGAGAAATAATTTCAGAAGGATGATTTGCTTTTTTAATTTGATTCCCAATCTCACTCAACTCTGTCATACCTTTATTAATGAAAAAATCACCAACAGAGGCATTAAAAACAGAAGGAATGAGTTTTTCACAAATTGCATTTTTAGGTAATTTACCTGAGACTGTTCCTAAATAACAATAAGTATTGTCTTGTTTTTTAACTACTAGAATTCCAAACATCTTTCCTCTTTGAGTCTTGAAATCATAATTCCACTCTTTAGATTCTAGGGTAATGAATTCTTGAAATTCTTTTGCGGCTATTTTTGCAATTTTTGGAATATATGTACTAAAAGGATTGTTGAGATTTGAGGTAATATCGACATTAGAAATATCTGTTTTAAAGTTAAATAGGAATTTCTTATTCATTTAGTAGTATACTGGAATTTGAAAGTGGGTTGTTCTGTTTCTTTCCATCACTCGTAAACAGATTCAGTATTATAAAAACTATTTATAATGAGGCTTCACTTTCTTCATCCTTTAGTAAATCATCCTCTTCATATTCACCAATTTTAGCTAGCTTGTTTTTATTACTAATCATTGACCAAGTCATAATAAGGCAACTTATCAAAATAACAAACAATAAAACACCTTGAAATTCTGGACCAATACTTAACTCTTCTGGTATTGCAAAAAATAGAAGTATTGTAATCAATCCCCTTGGGGCTAAAAATAATTGTGTAACAATATCCTTACCATTAAACAGGAACAATACAATTGCTCTTATTGCATAAATAATAGCTAAAATAACCAATCCAATTCCGATTACTTTAAAGCTTAATAATGATCCCAAATAAACAGACCACCCGAAAATTATAAAGAAGAAAGTCCTAACCACAAAAGCAGTTTCGGCTGTTATTACTTTCATATCATCTAACACCTCATCTACTTTTTCTATATTCAATAATTTCAGTAACCCTCCTCTAAAAAAGACTTTATAGTTATTCAATATCATACCAAAAATAAGTATGATAATAAGAGAAGATAAATGGAACATTTTCCCAATTGCGTATAATAGCAACAAGATAGCAATCAGTAAAAAAAGCTTCACATGCCCCTTTATATTTTGAAATACATAAATAAGAATATAGGAAATGACAACTGAGATGACAACTGTTAAAGCTAAGTTTCCAAACACTTCACTATACACACTCTCCCCTGTTTTAGAGCCCACCATAGTTAGGACACTATAAAAACCAACTATCCCAATAATATCCGAAAAGGTGCTTTCGTAAATCATGAATTCTCGCTTGTCTTCATCCAAATCATCTATACTTGGCAGTATGATGGCGGAGCTTAAAATTGATAGTGGAATTGTATAAAGTAGTGCATTAAGCAACTCAACGTCCATTAAAAAATTAAGAGATAAAGCAGCTAAATATGCAGTCGCGCCCAGCCCGATTAAAGCCACCAAAAAGGATTTTATTATTAAACCAATTTTTTCTTTTAATAACTGTAAATCTAAAGCAGCTTCTAGTACAATTAAAATTAATCCCACTACCCCTAAAACCTCCAGAATAGGAAACAAATCAGGCTTAGCTATTCCTGAAAAACGCAAAGCATAGTTGATGCTAATTCCTAAGCCGATAAGTAAAAGTACGGCTGGTACACCTGATTTTTTAGCGTATAAATTGAAAAAATAAGAAATAATTATTGTTATAGAAAATATAATAATTAAATGATATGTACTTAGCGCTTCAAACAATTTAGAATAGTTTTAGTATATCGTTTCCGTTAGCAAAAACTAACAGGCTTAATAATAATATCATTCCTACTGCTTGAGCATATTCCATAACTTTTTCAGGAGCAGGCTTACCAACAACAATTTCGTATAATAAGAAGACAACGTGTCCGCCATCCAAAGCCGGTATAGGTAAGATATTCATAAAAGCCAACATTAAAGAAAGGAAAGCGGTTAAGTTCCAAAATATCTCCCAATTCCAAGTTGCAGGAAACATAGAGCCAATAGCTCCAAAACCTCCCATTCCTTTATATGCCCCAGTGCTTGGAGAAAGAATCATTTTAAATTGAGAAATATAGCTCCCCAATTTTTTAATGGCTTTTTTGTATCCTGCAGGAAAAGAGGCAAAGAATCCATACTTTTCAGAGGCTAACTCATAAGTTTCTATTTTTTCTAATTGTTCAATACTAAGGTTGGCGGGAGCAAAACCTAAAGTTCCTTTATCAGAAACTAAAACAGTCAGTACTACTTCTTTTCCTCCTCTATCCACCATTACATCAATAGTATCCGAAATATGTGTGTTTAGCGCTTCTTTAAATTCATCAAAATAAGAATAAGATATTCCGTTAACCGCTTTTATAATATCCTTTTTTTGCAATCCTCCAATTTCCGCATTTGATCCTTTTTCCACCCTGCTAACTATAGTTGGAATTCTAGGGTATAGAATTAGTTTAGTTTTATTATTCAGAAATTTATCAATCAAATCTATTGGCATACTGAGCTCAACCTCTTCCTCACCTCTCTGTACAGTGATTACTTTAGAAGTAATTACTTTTTCTAATATATCAGAGTATCGCTCTACTAAAACTCCATCGGCAGAAATAATCTTATCTCCACTTTTAAAACCTATTTCTGTTGCTAAATCATCTGTACACCAAATACCATCTTTAATATTTTCATTTGGCAAATATTTATCGCCATAAGTATAAAGTGTCATGGAATAAATAAAGATTCCTAAAAACAGATTTACCGTAACACCACCCAACATAATGATTAATCTCTGCCAAGCTGGTTTTGCTCTAAACTCCCAAGATTCAGCAGGTTTTTCCATCTGTTCCTTGTCCATACTTTCATCTATCATCCCTGATATTTTTACGTAACCACCCAAAGGAAGCCATCCAATACCATACTCGGTATCGCCTATTTTCTTTTTTACTACTGAAAACCAAGGATCAAAAAATAAGTAGAATTTCTCTACTCTTGTTTTGAATAGTTTTGCGGGTATAAAATGACCTAGTTCGTGTAAAACTACTAGAATTGATAAACTCATTAAGAGTTGTGATGCTTTTATTAAAAAATCCATTTATAATAATTCGTTTGCTAATATTCGTGTTTCTTTGTTTGTTGCTACATAATCCTCCAATGTAGGATTGGAAACAAAAGTAATTTTTTCCATACAATCGGCAATTAAATCAGACATATTTAAAAACCCAATTTTATCTTTCAAAAAAGCAGCTACTGCAATTTCGTTTGCTGCATTCAAAATACAGGGCATATTTCCTCCTTTGTCCATAGCATTATAGGCCAATTGTAAATTACGGAAAGTTTCCAAGTCAGGCTTTTCAAAAGTTAAGTTAGGGTAATCCATAAATGAAAAACGCTTGAATGTATTTTTAAGCCTTTCAGGAAATCCTAAAGCATATTGTATAGGTAGTTTCATGTCTGGCACACCTAATTGTGCTTTTATTGAACCATCTTCAAACTGTACGGCAGAGTGAATGATAGATTGAGGGTGAACAATTACATCAATCTGTTCTGCCGTTAAATCAAACAGCCACTTTGCTTCAATTACTTCTAACCCTTTGTTCATTAAACTAGCACTATCAATTGTAATTTTAGCTCCCATTTCCCAATTAGGATGTTTTAGTGCTTGGGCTTTTGTTATGTTAAGCAAATCATTTTGTAACCTTCCCCTAAAAGGACCGCCTGAGGCTGTTAAATATATTTTTTCAATAGGGTTGTAAGTTTCACCAACTAGGCATTGAAAAATAGCTGAATGTTCAGAATCAACAGGGTAAATTTTAACCCCATTTTCAAGACATAATTTTGTGATTAAATCTCCAGCAACAACCAAAGTTTCCTTGTTTGCTAAAGCAATTGTCTTTTTAGCTTTTATCGCTCTAATGGTGGGTTTTAATCCTGAGTATCCTACCAAAGCCGTAAGTACAATATCAATATTTTCTCCTTCAACCACTTCCTCTAATGATTGTTGACCTGCAAATACTTTTATACCTAGTTTAAAAAGAGCATTATCCACCTCTTTGTATTTTTCTTCATTGGCTATAACAACCGTATTTGGCTTGAATTTTATAGCTTGTTCAATCAGTAGTTTACTATTATTATTTGCGGTTAATACTTCAACTTCAAACAAATTTGAATGTTCACTAATTACCTCTAAAGCCTGGGTTCCAATTGAGCCGGTAGAACCTAGTATTGCGATTTGTTTTTTCTTTCCCTCCATTAAAATACGTTTAATTTATCGGCTATCTGCCTGTCATTTGCCAATCTTGGAACTTTGTTTTGTCCGCCTAATTTTCCTATTGATTTCATATAATCTCTGAAACCATTTTTATTAATTTTTGTAATGAGTAAGGGTTTTAAAATTCCCCCATTAATTAAGTCCTTGTAATACGTATTGTGTTTTTGCAAAGTGTTGTCAATCATCTCACTAAAAACAGCCATATTTTCAGGTTCTTTTTCAAACTCTACTAACCACTGATGATAAGGCAATCCGCTTTCAGGGGTTACCTGTGGAGCTACATGAAACTCATTAACCTGTGCAGGAATCTTTGCAATAGTTTCCTGTAATGATTTTTCTACTTCTTCAGCAATAACGTGTTCCCCAAATGCTGAAGTGAAATGCTTAATTCTACCACTCACGACTATTCTGTATGGGTAAATTGAAACAAATTTTATGGTGTCCCCAATATTATAACCCCACAGTCCAGCATCCGTATTTAGGATAATGACATAATTTACGCCAACCTCTACATCAGCTAAGGAAATACGAGTAGGATTCTTGTTAAAAAATTCTTCTGATGGAATAAATTCATAAAATATTCCATGATTAACACAAAGCAACATCCCCTTTTCTGTTTGGGAGTCTTGATAGGCAATAAAGCCTTCAGAAGCAGGGTATAATTCTATTCCATCTACTTTTTTTCCGATTAACTTTTCAAAAGTTTGTCGATAAGGTTCATAGTTTACCCCTCCGTATATAAACAAGTCAAATTTTGGAAAAATATCTTTAATTAGTTTTCCGGTTTTATCTTGTAATTTTTCAAAATACATTTGAACCCAAGGAGGAATTCCTGAAATTAAACTCATATTCTCATCAAGTGTTTCCTTTAGAATTGCATCTACTTTATCTTCCCAATCTTCAATGCAATTGGTTTCATAAGAAGGTAATTGGTTTTTTTTCAAATAAGATGGTGTGTGATGAGCCACAATTCCTGAGAGCCTTCCTGTAAGGATATCTCCTGTTTTACTTAGTTCAGGACTTCCCTGTAGGAAAATCATTTTACCATTAACAATAGATGTATTTTTAGTTTCAGCGATATAACTTAGTATTGCATCACGAGCAGCGGTAATATGGTGTGGCATACTTTCTTTGCTAATTGGAATGTACTTTGTCCCTGAAGTTGTCCCTGAAGTTTTACAAAAATAAAGAGGTCTTCCAGGCCAAAGCACATCTTTTTTGCCATCAATTATTTCTTGTACATAAATTTTCAGTTCTTCATAGTCTCGTACAGGAATATTTTTTTTCCAATCAGAATAATTTAAGATTTCTGAAAATTTGTGGTCTTTTCCAAATTTTGTATTTTTAGCCTTATTTACTAATGACAGTAAAAGGGCATTCTGAACTTTTACAGCATTTTTCTTCCACTTTCTATTCTTTTTAACAATTTGCTTTGCAAACGGGAGGCTGAGTAATGATTTTAATCCCATTTTTTAAAAAGAAATATAATTTTCAGGGTTAACAGGAACTCCTTTGTGCCAGAGTTCAAAATGCAGATGTGGGCCTGATGAAAGTTCTCCAGAATTTCCAATAATAGCAATGTGATCACCCGCATTTACATAATCACCCACCGATTTTAATAAAACAGAGTTGTGTTTGTAAAAAGAAAGATAGTCATTCTTGTGTTGCACACCTATAACATTTCCCGTTTCATATGCCCAATGACTAATAATTACTGTTCCCTCTAGAACACTTGAGATTCTTGATTTTTCTTTGGCCACCAAATCAATTCCAAAATGTTTTGTTTTGTTGTTATATCCGTCACTTATCAAACCAGTAAGAGGAGTGAAAAACATTAAATTAGTATTATTTTTTGTGTTGTCATTTTTGTAAATGGAACTTTTATCTTCCGTCTCTACCTTTACACGAAAGAGAGAGTCTTCTTTTGATTTTTCAAATGAAATTGGAATTTGAGTATTCGTTATTTCTTCATAATTTTCTGGAGTTACAAGTACTTCACCATTAATTATTTTATTTAAGTTTTCAAGATAAATACTTCTGTTAAGTAAAATTGCTTCAAGGGAGTCTGATTTTATATTTAACTCAATTAATCCTTTTTGCACCTCAACAGATGATTTTCCAGGAACATATTCGCTTAATGGAGTATAAGCAATTAATAACATTGTGCTAAAAAAGCAGAAAAACACAAGGGTAACTACAAAAGCAATAACATTTATTCGCGTTAACTTTACAGATAACTTTTCTTCAAAAGAATTATCTGTCATTATCACAAAACGGTATTTGTGAAATAATTTAGACCAATATTTTTCTCTACCTTCTTTATCTTGCATAATGTTTGCAAATATCATAAAATTATGAGCATATTTGCGAGAATTTTACGATTAGCGGTAAAATAATTTTAATTAAAAGAAGTTTAGTAACCAAGTGAAGATAATTACACAACATATAGTAAGAGTTTTTTTAGTGATATTTCTTTTATTTTCATCAGGATGTTCTACCAAAAAAAAGTCTTGGGTTAATCGTCAGTTTCATAATACAACAGCTAAGTACAATGGGTATTTTAATGGAAATGAAAGTATTAAAAATGGAATAAGAAAATTAGATGAAAGTTTTGTTGATGACTACACGACTATCCTTCCTGTTTTTAAAACAGGTGATTTAAAAAAATCAAAGAGTATCCATAGTTACATGGACAAGGCGATTAAGAAAGGGTCTATTGTTATTCAAAAACATTCCATGAAAATTAAAGGAAAGGAATACTGCAAGTGGATTGATGATAATTACCTCATGGTTGGAAAATCATATTTCTATAAAGGAGAGTTTGAAGATGCAATAAAAACATTTAGCTTTATAAAAAACGAGTACAAAAACAATGAAATTCAATTTGACGCTTCATTGTGGTTAGTTAGAGCTTTAGTTGAAAAAAAAGACTTCATGACGGCTGATGTCGAGTTAGATGAATTGACTAATAACCGGAAGTTTCCAAAAAAATTAGATGTTGACTTGGCTAAAATAAGCGCAGATTTTTATTTACAACAAGCTAATTACCCATTAGCATTAGAGCAGTTATTGAAAATTGATAAGTTAGTAAAAAGGAAAAACAAAAAAGTACGCTTTAACTACATTATGGCACAGCTTTACCAGCAGAAGAGCAATTACAGAAGTGCCAAAAAAAAATACGAGCAAGTTCTTAAGTCCAGCCCTGAGTATGAGATGGTGTTTAATGCTAAAATGAATTTAGCGCGCTCATTAGAATCAGGAAGTAGGGACAATCAAAAAATGCGTCAGAACCTGCTTAAAATGACTAAGGATGATAAGAATAAGGAGTATTTGGATCAAATCTATTTCACTCTGGCTGAAATGGATATTAATAATTCTGATACACTTGCTGCTATTGATAATTACCTACTCTCAACGTATAATAGTATTGAGAATAATACCCAAAAATCATTATCTTTTTTAGCCCTTGCCAGAATTGATTATAATCGATCTTTATATAAGGAAGCTAAGGTTAATTATGATAGTACTTTATTTTATATGGATGAAGATTTTAGGAAGTATGAGGGTGCAAAAGAAAAACATGAAATCCTTCAAGAGTTAGTTTATAACTTGGATGTTATCTCTTTGCAAGATAGTTTACAAGCTTTAGCCTCACTTCCAAAGGCTAAGCTTTCTCAGCTTATTAGCCAACTAATACAAACTGAGATTAAAAAAGAAAGTGAGGCTTTAGAGGTTGAGCGTTCCAAGCAGCAAATGCTGTATGAAAACAATAGAAATGGAGGAAAGGGTGAGCAGTTTGGAAATAATACTTCTGGAGGGAAATGGTATTTTTACAACCCCGCAACCTTAAGCTTTGGGCTTTCAGAGTTTAGAAAAATATGGGGAAAAAGAAAATTAGAAGATGATTGGAGAAGAAAAGACAAAAAAATAGTCAATGTATTTGTAATAGATTCTATAGCAACAGATAGTGAAGAGGTAGTAACTAAAAATAAAAAAGACCCTAATTATTACTTAGAAAAATTACCTAAAACGGATGAAGATTTTGCTAATTCAGATAAAATGATAAAAGAATCTATTTATCAGGCAGGGGTAATTTATAAGAACAGTTTAAATGAATATATTAAGAGTTCAGAATTATTCATGAATTTGCTTTCTCGTTTTCCGTATGACAAAAATTATGCTGCTTTAGCGTATTATAATGTTTATATTAATCATTTGGAAGTAGGAAAGGACCTAGAAGCAGAGGTTATGAAAAATTTATTGCTTCATAATTTCCCAAACAGTGTGTATGCTCAATTATTAACTAATCCTAACTTTCAAGATCAGTTGATAGGCTTACAAAATGAAGATGAATTAGCTTATCAAGGCGTATACCAATTGTATGTTGCTAAGCAATATATTCAGGTAATTGAAAAATGTAAGCTAGTTTCTGATGACGATTATCAGTCAAAATATTTATTTTTGAAAGCGTTATCATTTTCAGCCTTAAAGGATTCTTCTGAGTGTATAAAAATCCTGGATAAAATTGTAAGTATTGATAAAGATGTCAGTGTTATAAAAGAGGCAATTTACTTATTGGAGGCTATTAAGAATCCTGGAAAAGTGAAAAAAGCTAATGAGCAGGCATTAACAGACTCCCCCTATTTATTTAGAAGCGGAAACACTCATATGTCGCTTTTCATATTACCAAAAGAAGGAGTAGATATTAATTACCTAAAAATATTAATTTCTGATTACCATGCTAAAGATTTTGAGAATGAAGTATTTGAAATTAGTGCAATGCTATTGGGTTTAGATAAACATCTGTTAATGATAAAAACATTTGATAATTCAAGTGATGTGGTTGATTACAATCAGTTGATAATGGAGGATGTTGATATTGTTAATCAGCTAAATAAATCAGATTATAAGGTATTAGCTATTTCGTTTGAAAATTTTAAAGAATTTTATAAAAATAAAGATGTTGAGGGGTATTACAACTTCTTTAAAAAGAATTATTTAGACAATAATTAAGCGATTGTAATATTTTATATATTTTTGTACAAACAAATACCAAAACAAGATGTTTACAAATAAAAACGAAACCATGAAAAAAAGTGAAACGACAGCTTCCGTAAATATGATAGGAGCTGAAACAATCATTACTGGAGATATAATTTCAAAAGCAGATATTAGAATTGACGGAACTCTTAAGGGTTCAATAAATACGGAAGGTAAAGTAGTATTGGGGCGTGAAGGTATGATTGAGGGAGATGTAATTTGTAAAGATGCTGATATTTCAGGAACAATTAAAGCTAAAATTACAGTATCGCAATTGCTTTCTTTAAAAACAACAGCTAAGTTAAAGGGAGATATAATTACAAATAAATTATCAATTGAGCCAGGAGCAGCCTTTTCAGGTTCGTGTAGTATGGGAGCAGTAATTAAAGATTTAAAAGATGCAGGAAAAATCGAGCAAAAAGAAAAGACCGCTTAATCGGTACTTAGTATTAACATCTGTTCCTTTTCAGATAGGAATAACTATTTATTTAGGATCTTATTTAGGAGAGTTCTTTGATTCCAAATATACTTTTGAGAAACCTTGGTTTACAATTTTAGGTGTTTTACTTGCATTAATTATTGCAATGTATAGTGTTATTCAGCAGTTAAACAGGTTAAACAGACATGATGAAGAATAAAACTTTAGGGGGGTTTGTTTTAATTCTTTTTTCAATTCTTTTAGCGGTTTTTATTATTCATATAATTACACTACAATTCCTAAACCATGATTTTTTTGCTAATAGAATCATTATCTCTTATATCGGAAACTTTGCATTAACAGTAGCAATATTTACTTTTATTTTTAAAAATAAAGAAAATAAAACAGAAAGTTTAGGCTTCTTTTTTTTAGGAGGAACTATGGTTAAGTTTTTATTGTTTTTTATTTTTATTAATCCTTTTTTCATCCAAGATGGATTGGTAAGCAGAATGGAGTTTTTATCCTTTTTTGTTCCCTATGCAGTGGCTTTGTTTGTGGAAACACAACAGTTAATTAAAGTGCTAAACAAGGTATAAATTCAAGCATTTTACTTAGTTAAATTCAGTATTTAAAAAAAAGGTTAATATGTTTTCAGGGTTAATATAAATAGTTAGATTTGCTGCGATTTTTAAAAAAACAATCATAGCTCTGTAAGATGAATATAAAAACATTATTTTTCACCCTAGTAACTTTGGGTTTTTCAAGTCTTAAGATTTCAGCTGAAGAGCATGCGAATCATGTTGAGAAAGACATCAAAACTGAAATAAAAGAAACAATTGCGCATCACTTAATGGATTCTCATGATTTTATTTTAACTCATGATATTTCATTTCCATTACCTGTGATTCTCTATACTGATGGTAATCTGGATATTTTTTCTTCTGCTAATTTCCTTCATGGAAAAAAGTCTTATACGGTAGACGGAAGAACCTATTCTTTAGACCATGGTCATATTGTTGAGGCAAGTGGATTAAGCCCTATCGATTTTTCTATTACTAAGAATGTGACCTTTATTATGATTGTGTTTTTAATAATGTTAACTATGTTTATCAGAATGGCTAGGTCTTATAAAAAATCGTCTTTACCTAGCGGTATTGGCAGGGTATTGGAGCCAATCGTTTTATATATAAGAGATGACATTGCCATTCCTAATATCGGAGAAAAGCACTATAAAAAATTTATGAGCTATTTGCTTACAGTATTTTTCTTTATTTGGATTATTAACTTATTTGGATTAACTCCACTTGGTGTAAATGTAACCAATAATATTGCGGTAACTCTTTCTTTAGCACTTATTACTTATGTGTTAACGACAGTTAATGCAAATAAGAGCTATTGGGGACATATTTTTTGGATGCCAGGCGTGCCGGCTCCAATGAAATTAATTTTAGCTCCTATTGAATTATTAGGAACAATTATTAAGCCTTTCTCTTTAATGATTCGTTTGTATGCGAATATTACTGCTGGTCATATTGTACTTATGAGTATTTTAGGATTGATGTTTGTTTTCAAAGGATGGATTGGGAGTTCTCTTTCATTCGGATTGGCATTTGCATTATCATTATTAGAGCTGTTAGTAGCAGCATTACAAGCATATATTTTCACTATGTTGTCAGCACTTTACTTTGGTTCGGCTGTTGAGGAGCATGATGATCATTAATAAAAGTATTAACTAGAGTGTTTAATTTAAATTAATTTAATTATGGTAATTCCAGAAATTGTAGGTGCAGGTTTAGTAGTAATCGGAGCAGGTATTGGTATTGGTAGAATTGGTGGTTCAGCAATGGACGCTATTGCAAGACAACCAGAAGCTACTGCTAAAATTCAAACGGCTATGCTTATTGCTGCTGCACTAATTGAAGGTATCGGATTTGCTGCATTGTTTGCAGTATAACACACCTCATAATCAAAGCTGCAAGGGTTGCTTGCAGTTTTGATTATACTTTAAAAATTAAACAGAAACAAAACACAAAATGGATAAATTAATAAACGACTTTTCAGTAGGATTGTTTTTTTGGCAATCATTACTTTTTATTGCATTAATTCTTTTATTAAAGAAATTTGCTTGGGGGCCAATATTAACGGCTGTTGAAGATAGAGAAGAAGGAATTAAGGAAGCATTGGAGTTAGCTGAAAAAGCTAAAGAGGAAATGCAAGCGCTTAATGCGGACAACGAAAGAATTTTATCAGAAGCTAGAATTGAGAGAGATATTTTGTTGAGGGAAGCGAGAGAAATGAAGGATAAAATTGTAATTGAAGCTAAGGATCAAGCAAATACTGAGGCGGACAAAATTTTACTTTCAGCAAAAGAGCAAATCAATAACGAAAAACTGAAAGCGATTACTGAACTTAAAAATCAAGTTGCTGATATGTCAATTGATATTGCTGAAAAGATTTTAAGATCAGAACTTTCTGATGTAAATAAGCAAAAAGAGTTAGTTGCTCAAGTATTAAAAAGTAACGAACTTAACTAGTATATAATGAAGCATTCAAGAGTAACAATAAGATACGCAAAAGCTTTATTGCAATTAGCAATTGAGCAGAATATATTGGAGCAATCCTATACTGATATGGTATTGCTTGATTCTGTTTTTAAGCAGAATAAAGACCTTTCTTTATTGCTAAAAAGTCCTATTGTAAAGACCGATCAAAAACTAAGCATATTCAAAGAGATTTTTGAGTCAAAAATTGGAGAAGTTAGTTTAGCCTTTATCAACATAATTACAACTAAGAAGAGAGAAAGCTTACTCGCGTTAATTGCAAGTAGTTTTATTAGTTTATATAAAGTGCATAATAAAATTGAAACTGCTACAGTTACTACTGCAACTCCTTTGGATGAAACATTAAGAGCGGATGTAATTAATTTTATTAAAAAACATGGTAATGATAATGTGGAGTTAACTGAAAAGGTTGATGAAAATATTATTGGTGGTGCAATCATTAGAATGGGAGATAAGCAATTAGATGCAAGTGTGTCGAAAGCAATTTCTGAATTAAGACAATCATTTAACAGTAACCTGTATTTACAGGACTTCTAAAAAAACACAAAAAAATGGCAGAAGTAAAACCAGCTGAAGTATCAGCAATTTTAAGACAACAATTATCAGGATTTAAATCTGAAGCAGAACTACAAGAAGTAGGTACTGTATTACAGGTTGGAGATGGTATTGCTCGTATTTATGGGCTTACTAATGTTCAATCAGGTGAGTTAGTTGAATTCGAAAACGGATTAAAAGCAATTGTATTGAATCTTGAACAGGACAATGTTGGAGTTGTACTTCTAGGTCCATCAAAAGGGATTAAGGAGGGAGACACTGTAAAGAGAACAAAAAGAATTGCATCTATTAATGTAGGTGAAGGTATGTTGGGTAGAGTTGTTGATGGAATGGGGAATCCTATTGATGGAAAAGGACCTATTGCTGGAACTACTTACGAAATGCCAATTGAAAGAAAAGCACCTGGTGTAATTTATCGTCAACCAGTTGACGAGCCTTTACAAACAGGATTGAAAGCTGTTGATGCCATGATTCCTGTAGGAAGAGGGCAAAGAGAGTTGATTATTGGAGATAGACAAACAGGTAAAACAGCTGTAGCTATCGATACAATTATCAATCAAAAAGAATTTTATGATAAAGGTGAGCCTGTATTTTGTATTTATGTTGCAATTGGACAAAAAGCATCTACAGTAGCAGGACTAGTTGATACTTTAGAAAAGGCAGGAGCTTTGCCATATACTGTAATTGTTGCAGCAAGTGCTTCTGACCCTGCTCCAATGCAGTTTTACGCACCATTATCAGGAGCATCTATTGGTGAGTTCTTTAGAGATACTGGTCGTCCAGCATTGATTGTATTTGATGATTTGTCAAAACAAGCAGTTGCTTACCGTGAGGTATCTTTATTGTTAAGAAGACCTCCGGGTCGTGAGGCTTACCCTGGTGATGTATTTTATTTACATTCCAGATTATTAGAGCGTGCCGCAAAAGTGATTAATGATGATACTATTGCTTCACAAATGAATGACTTACCAGAATCCTTAAAAGGAATTGTAAAAGGAGGTGGTTCATTAACAGCCTTACCAATTATTGAAACACAAGCAGGTGATGTATCTGCTTATATTCCTACCAATGTAATTTCAATTACAGATGGTCAAATTTTCTTAGAATCTAATTTATTCTTATCAGGTGTTCGTCCTGCAATTAATGTTGGTATTTCGGTATCAAGAGTTGGGGGTGCAGCACAAATTAAGTCAATGAAAAAGATTTCAGGTACTTTAAAACTGGATCAAGCACAATATAGAGAGCTTGAGGCCTTTGCTAAGTTTGGTTCTGATTTAGATGCGGCAACTAATGCAGTAATTGAAAAAGGAAAGCGTAATGTTGAAATTTTAAAACAGGGACAATATTCACCATTAAGAGTGGAGGAACAAGCTGCAATTATTTACTGTGGAACAAACGGATTGTTAATGAATGTACCAGTAAATAGAATAAAAGAGTTTGAAGGAGAATATCTTGCATTTTTACATGCTAAACATCAAGATGTGTTAGATGCTTTAGCTGCAGGAAAATTAACAGATGAAATTAAGTCAACTTTAGAATCTGTAGCTGCTGATTTGTCTTCAAAATACGCAAAATAAGCAATGGCTAACTTAAAAGAAATAAGGCTAAGAATTACATCTGTTGGGTCAACTATGCAGATTACTTCTGCTATGAAAATGGTGTCTGCAGCTAAGCTTAAAAGAGCGCAAGATGCAATTATTCAAATGCGACCTTATGCAAATAAGTTGACCGAATTATTGAAGAATTTAAGTGCTAATGTGGATAGTTCTGATGGTGGAGTATATACTCAGGAACGTGAAATTAAGAATGTGCTTTTAGTGACCGTTACTTCTAACAGAGGTTTATGTGGTGGTTTTAACGCCTACATCATGAAAAAGGCAAAAGCCTTGATTAATGAGGACTACGCTAATGTTAATGTGAGTATTTTATCAATTGGTAAAAAATCTTCTGAGCATTTTACTAAGAATGGCTTTAATGTTGCTAGTACACATGATGCTTTGTTTGGAGACTTAACATTTGCCAATGTTTCAAAGGTTGCTGAAGGGATTATGGAGCGGTTTGTTGAAGGTGATTATGACAAAGTTGTTTTGGTTTATAATCAGTTTAAGAATGCGGCAACTCAAATTATTATGACTGAAAACTTTTTACCTGTTCAGGCAGCTGAAAATGATTCGGAAGTTGTTGTTGATTATATTTTTGAACCAACCAAACAAGAAATTGTTGAGCAGTTGATTCCTAAATCATTAAAAACTCAATTGTTTAAGGCGGTTTTAGATTCTCATGCTGCTGAACATGGAGCAAGAATGACTGCAATGCATAAGGCTACTGATAATGCTTCAGAACTTAAGAAAGACTTAACCTTAACATATAATAAAGCGCGTCAGGCGGCTATTACTAATGAAATCCTTGAGATTGTAGGAGGTGCTGAAGCTTTAAGTGGATAAATAATATTGAATTAGAATTGTTAAAAACCCTCTTCCTTGGAAGAGGGTTTTTTTATTTATACTCATTTGAATCTGCTATATTTGTAAAAACTAAAAATCATGATTTACGATAACATATTAAGTGAGAATAAAGAAGGTATTTGTTACATCACTATCAATCGTCCAAAGCAATTGAACGCTTTAAATGGAGCTACTATTAGTGAATTAAACCAAGCTATTAGTGCTGCTGATAAAGATACAACTGTAAGGTGTATTATTCTAACCGGTGCGGATAATAAGGCTTTTGTAGCTGGTGCTGATATTAAAGAATTTGCTGCTTTTGATAAAAATGCAGGACAAAAATTAGCTAGAAAAGGACAAGAATTATTATTCGATTTATTGGAAAACGCTTCTACCCCATCTATAGCTGCCATTAATGGTTTTGCGCTTGGTGGTGGATTGGAATTAGCAATGGCCTGTCATATTCGTATTGCATCAGACAATGCTAAAATGGGTCTTCCTGAGGTATCCTTAGGTGTTATTCCTGGTTATGGTGGTACGCAAAGGCTAGCTAGTTTAGTAGGAAAAGGAAAGGCTATGGAAATGATAACTACTGCAGGCATGTTATCGGCTACTGATGCAAAAGATTGGGGATTAGTAAATCATGTTTGCTTGCAAGAAGAGTTAATGCCAATGGCTGAGAAATTGGCTTCAAAAATTAAGCGTAATTCCCCCATGGCAATTGCTAAGGCAATAAAATCGGTTAATGCTGGTTTTATTGATGGCGTAAATGGTTTTGAAGTTGAAATATCAGAATTTGGTTCTTGTTTTGAAACGCCAGAGTTTGTTGAAGGAACTACTGCATTTATGGAAAAAAGAAAAGCAAAATTTTAATTGAATCCACTTAAGAAATTAGCGAGTCAAACTGCAATTTATGGTTTGAGTAGTGTGATAGGTAGACTATTGAATTATCTACTGGTTCCTCTTTATACTCGTTATTTTTTACCAGCTGAATATGGAGTGGTTACTGAGCTTTATGCTTATGTCGCTTTCTTGGTCGTCTTGTTAACTTATGGAATGGAAACTGCTTTTTTTAGATTTTCTAAAAGGGAAGAAACAACCAAAGTGTATAGTACAACATTAATTTCTTTACTAATATCTTCTGTTGTATTTGTAGGTTTAATATTTCTGAATTCAAGTGCAATTTCTCAATGGATGGGTTACGCTAATCATCCTGAATACATTCAGTTTTTTGCTTTAATTATTGGAATGGATGCTGTTGCCTCTATTTCATTTGCAAAATTAAGAGAGCAGGATAAAGCAGTGCGCTTTGCTTTTATTAGGATAGTAAATATTATGGTTAATATTGGGCTTAATTTATATTTCATAGTCTACCAAGAGTACGGAATAGCCTATATTTTTATTGCTAACTTAGCTGCCTCAGTTATTACATTGATAATGCTTTTCCCTGAAATGATAAGTTCATCTTGGGTATTTGATAAAAAGTTATGGAAAAAAATGATGATTTATGCCTTACCTCTTCTTATTGCGGGTTTAGCAGGAATAACCAATGAAACGATTGATAGAATTTTATTAAAACAATTGTTACCCAACGCTGATATGGCGGCTTCAGAATTGGGATTATATGGTGCTTTTTACAAACTATCCATTATCATGATACTCTTTATTCAAACCTTTAGGTTTGCGGCTGAGCCTTTCTTTTTTGCACAAGAAAAAGAGGGAAATAGCAGAAAAATATATGCTGATGTCATGAAATATTTCACCATCATTATGGCAATTATATTTTTAGGCGTTACTATTTTTTATGATGTTATAAAAGGATTTTTAGGTACTGAATATCATGATGAAAGAGGATTTTTAGTCGTGTCAATTTTATTGTTAGCTAATCTGTTTTTAGGAATTTATTATAACTTGTCTATTTGGTATAAGCTTACTGAAAAAACAAAATATGGTGCTTATCTTTCTATTTTTGGTGCAATTATTACGCTCTCCCTTAACCTTACTCTTATTCCTGTACTTGGTTTTGTTGGCTGTGCTTGGGCTACTTTAGTTTGTTATTTTAGTATGACTGTTGCTTCTTATTATTTAGGTAAAAGACACTTTTCTGTTCCTTATCAAGTAAAAAGAATTGCTTTGTATTTGTTTGGTATGCTTTGCATCTATTTCTGTATTTATTTCACTAATTTAAATATGTGGATTAATTCCTTATTCTTATTAGGATTTGTCATATTTGTCTATCGTTTAGAAAAACCCAAATTAGCATTAAAATTATGAATGTAAAAGTTATCAATAAATCAAAGCATGCATTGCCTCACTATTCTACATTTGCTTCCGCAGGAATGGATTTAAGAGCAAATATTGACGAGTCAATCTCTTTAAAGCCATTAGCAAGAACAATTGTCAAGACAGGAATTTTTATGGAGCTACCTGTAGGCTTTGAAGCGCAAGTTCGCCCTAGAAGTGGCTTAGCATTTAAAAATGGAATTACTGTACTAAATTCACCTGGTACAATTGATGCTGATTATAGAGGAGAGGTAGCTGTGATTCTGGTAAATTTATCAGCTGAAGAATTTATAATTGAAGATGGTCAGCGTATTGCTCAAATGGTAATTGCTAAACACGAACAGGCACAGTGGATAGAAGTTGAAATATTAGAAAATTCAGAAAGAGGTTCTGGCGGTTTTGGTAGCACTGGTGTAAAATAAAAAATAATAAGATATGAAAATTATAGTTCCAATGGCTGGGAGAGGTTCCCGATTAAGACCACACACATTAACTATCCCTAAACCGTTAATTCCAATTGCAGGAAAGCCAATTGTACAAAGATTAGTAGAAGATATTGTAAAAGTATGCGGAAAGGAAGTTGATGAAATTGCATTTATTATTGGTGATTTTGGAAAAGAAGTAGAAGATAATTTAGTTAATATTGCTGAAGGCTTAGGAGCAAAAGGAAGTATCTATTATCAAGACAAACCCTTAGGAACAGCTCATGCAATTTTATGCGCACAAGAATCCTTAGAAGGGAATTGTGTAGTTGCTTTTGCTGATACTTTATTCAAAGCTGATTTTACTTTAGATAGTAGTAAAGATGGTATTATTTGGGTAAGCCAAATTGATGATCCATCAGCATTTGGAGTGGTAAAACTCAATGATGAAAATATAATTACCGACTTTGTAGAAAAGCCCGATACTTTTGTTTCTGACTTGGCGATTATTGGAATCTATTATTTTAATGATGGTGAATATTTAAAAAATGAATTACAGTATTTGTTAGACAATGACATTAAAGATAAAGGTGAATATCAGTTAACAAATGCCTTGGAGAACATGAAAAATAAAGGAACTAAATTCTCTCCGGGAGAAGTCAATGAATGGTTGGATTGTGGAAATAAAGACGCAACTATTTACACGAATGAAAGAGTATTAGAGCACAATGGAAATATAATTTCAGCCACTGCTCTAATTGATAATTCTGAAATAATTGCACCTTGTTTTATTGGAGATAATGTTGTGATTAAGAATGCTAGAATAGGCCCTCATGTTGCCGTTGGTAACAATACTATAATTAGTAATAGCGCTATTAGCAAAACAATAATTCAAAATGAAAGTTCAATTATTGATGCAAAATTGAATAATTCCATGATTGGAAATAAAGTCACTTTTAACGGAAACAACATTATTCAAGAAGTAAGTATTGGTGATTTTTCAGAAGTTAAATAATGATGAAAAAGGGAATAATAATTATATTGTGTCTATTGAATGTGCAGGTTTTTGCACAATGGAAATCCTTTTACCCTGAAGGGAAAAATAAAAACAATAAGGATGTTAAACAGGAGATAGAAAAAAATATTTTCATGTTTAATACTCACTTATTTAATGCTTTAAAGGAAAAATCTTTAGAGAATTATGTAGAGGCTTTGGAGCAGTTTAAAAAGTGCATAAAAATGGATGATAAACAAGCAGTTCCATTTTATGAGTCAGCACTAATAAATAAGGGTTTAGGAAATTTTGATTTAGCAGTTGAACAAGCTAAAATTGCTACAGGATTAGATGGAGATAACAGATGGTATCAGCTGAATTATGCTGAAGTTTTATTTGCTAATCAGAATTTTAAGTCAGCAGCAATTGAGTATAAAAAGCTATTGCTAAAAGAGCCTGGAAACAGAGAATTGTACTTTCTGTTATCCGACATATATATTTATGATAAGGATTTTTTGAAAGCGATTGAGGTTTATGATGATTTAGAGCAAATAAGGGGAATAGATAAGATGGTTTCCATGCAGAAGCATAAGCTGTACATGCAATTGGATAAAAGGAAATATGCAATAAAGGAGTTGCAAAATTTATTAGAAAAATTTCCAAATGAAATTGAAGCTTTAGAGATTTTATCAGAAGTATATTTATTGAATGATGAAAAAGAAAAAGCATTTGATATTTTTAAGCAATTAGCAATTATTGCACCTGAAAATGGACGAATTCATTTAACCTTAGCTGACTATTATCGTGATAAAGGGGATAACATGAAATCTTTTGAAGAGTTAAAATTAGCTTTTAAAAGCAGAAAATTAGGTGTTGATATTAAGGTAAGTATTCTTGCATCTTACTTTCAATTGCTTGCTGTAAACAATATTATGAAAGAGCAGGCTTATACTTTAGCAAAACTGTTAATTGAATCGCACCCTAATGAAGTAAAGCCTAATGCTGTTTATGCCGATATTCTTTACACTGATAATCGTTTTACTGAAGCCAAAGAGCAGTATTTAATTGTTTTGGAAAAGGACAAAACTAAAAGTCAGGTTTGGAATCAAGTTTTATTTATTCAGGCAGAACAGAGTGATTTTGAGGAAATGCTTAAAACAAGTGAAGAGGCACTAACTTATTTTTCAACTGACCCCTTATTTTATTATTTTAATGGAGTTGCTAATAAATGGTTTAAAAATTACGATCAGGCTATCAATTCTTTAAATATGGGAGTTGAATTTATTTTGGATAATAACATGTTATTACTAGAATTTTATTCTTCATTGGCTGATTCTTACCATGCAATTAAAGCGCATAAATTATCTGATGAGTATTATGAAAAGTCACTTGAAATCGATTCCAATAATGTTTTAATCCTTAACAATTATGCATACTACCTTTCTATTAGAAAGATAAAGTTAGAGAAAGCAAAAAAAATGTCGTACAAGTGCAATGAGTTGGAGATAGATAATGGCACTTATCAGGATACTTATGCTTGGATTTTGTATGAGTTAGCAGATTATGAACAAGCAAAAATTTGGATGCAAAAATCATTAGCTAACGGAAGTGATATGAGTGCTGTTGTTGTAGAGCATTATGGCGATATTTTATATCAATTAGGGAATGTTGAAGATGCGATTATTGAATGGAAAAAAGCAAAAAAAATAGGAGAAGCAAGTAAGTTTTTAGATAAAAAAATAGAAGATGGTAAGTTGTATGAATAGGATAGCACTATATTTTTTTTGTATTGTGTTTGCATCATCCTGTGTTACTAAAAATGTGGCTGAGGTTGATTTTCATATACCTCCAAAAAATGCAAAAGAATTAATTTCAAAGGTAAATCTAAAGAATAATTCTCCTGAGTGGTTGGCTTTAAAAGGAAGGGTAAGGTTAATGCTTGAAAAGGGTAATGAAGTTTCATTAGGAATTTCAATTAGAGTTAGAAAGGATAGTCTTATTTGGGCCTCTGTTGCCGCACCTTTTGGTATTGAACTGTTTAGAGCAGTACTAACTAAGGATTCGGTATATTATATCAATCGGGCAAACAAGACTTATTTTGTAAAACCAATCGCTCACATTTCTAAAATAATAAAAACAGATATTGCTTTTAACGAAATACAGCAAATGATAATAGCTAATCCTAAAATTGTAAAGAATAAATATTCTTTTGATAGGATTAATAATGATTTCATGTTAAGCACACAAGATTATATTTATACTATTTCTAATTTTTACAGAATAAGGCAAGGGGTTCTAATTGATAAAGAAAATAGTTTAATTTATACTTATAGCAACTTTAGTTTTGAGAATGATTTCCCAGAACAGTTAGAACTTATAGTAAAATCATCTTCTGAAAATGACCTTAATCTAAAACTAAACTATTCCAAAGTAGTTTTTGACCAGCAGCAGCAAACGCCTTTTAAAATACCAAGTTCTTATGTTGAGGCTAAATAAATATATCTTTTTATTTTTCGGGATTTTCTTGAGTTTGTCAGTTTTTTCGCAAACTAAGGACGAACTTAAAAAGCAGAAGTCAACTATAGAAAAAGAGATAAGTTATACCACTAATTTATTAAATAAAACTAAGGCAAATAAAAGCAAATCCTTAAGTTATTTGCGGGTGTTGGATATGCAAATTAGTAATAAAGAAAGCTTATTGAAAACCTTGAATATTGAGATAAGTTTATTAGGTAAGCAAATTAGAAAAACGGAACGCTCTATTATTGAAACTCAGCAATCAATTCTTGATGAGCAGCAAGAACTTGTTTTGTTAAAAAGTGAATATGCTAAGATGATTTTTGCGTGTTTTAAAGAAAAGGGGAATCGCAATGATTTGATATTTATTATTTCTGCTGAAGATTTTAATCAGGCCTATAAGCGAATGGTGTATTTAAAGCAATACGCTTCTTTTCGTAAGAATCAGGTTGATAAAATTATTGAAAGTCAAAAAAACTTAGCCATTAAGGAGGGTGTTTTAACCAATAAAAACAATCAACTTGTTTTGGAGTCAGCCTCAAAAATGAATTTAATTGGTGCTAAAAAACAAGAGCTAATTTCTATTGGAGGCACGAAACAAGAAAAGCAAGAATTGGTTAATAAGTTAAGTAAATCAGAAAAATTATTTAAGAAACAACTAAAGGATAAACAAAAAAGAGCAAAGGCATTGGATGATGAAATTCGCAAGATAATTGCTGAAGAAATTCGTAAATCAAGAGAAGAGGCTGAAAAGAGAAATAAGGGTTTTGCACTAACTCCAGAAGCAATGGCTTTGTCATCAGACTTTAATAATAATAAAGGAAAATTACCTTGGCCATTGGAAAAGGGAGTAATTATACAAGGTTATGGTAAGCAAAAGCATTCTGTTCTTGCTGGAATTGAAACATTCAATAACGGAATTGATATTGTAACAGATGAAAATATGAATATCAGAGCTGTTTTTGATGGAACCGTTAGTAGAATATTTTTCATTAAAGGAGAGGGAAAAGCAATTTTGCTAAATCATGGAGAATATTTTAGTGTCTATTCAGGGCTAAAAGAGGTTAGTGTGAAGGTGGGCGATAAGTTGATGGCTAAGGAGAAGATAGGAATAGTTTTTACTCAGGAAATAGAGGAAAAAACTGAACTTCATTTTGAGATTTGGAAAGGTTATGATAAACAAGACCCTTCTAAATGGTTATTTAAGGCTTATTAAATCAAAATGCATAGATTTGCATATTCAATTTAACAATTAAAACTATGAAATTAATATTATTATTTGGCTTTGCTGATCCAGGATTTATAATTGCTGCTCTTGCTATTTTACTTTTATTTGGTGGGAAAAAAATTCCTGAACTCATGAAAGGTCTTGGCAAGGGTATTAGTGAGTTTAAAAAAGGAAAGAATGAAGTCGAGAAAGAGTTAGATAATAAAGAAGACTAAATTTATTTAATTTGACAACTTACAGTTCCTTTAAACAAGTGCAAAGCGCGCTTTCAAACCAGTTAACTACTTGTGTTGAAATAACCAATTCTTATCTGCAAAAAATTGAAGAGCATAATCACTTAAATGCTTTTATTCAGGTATATACTGATGAGGCTTTGAGTCAGGCTTTAGCTGTGGATAAAAAATTAAAAAATGGCACTGCTGGTAAATTGGCAGGAATGGTTATTGGAATAAAAGATAACCTTTGCTATAAGAGTCATAAAGTTTCAGCTTCTTCCAAAATTTTAGATGGTTTTGAATCCTTATTTAGCGCAACCGTTATTGACAGATTATTAGATGAAGATGCGATAATTATTGGTAGACTTAATTGTGATGAGTTTGCAATGGGTTCAGCTAATGAAAACACAATATACGGAACTGTAAAAAACCCACTAGACAATACAAAAGTAGCAGGAGGAAGTTCAGGTGGTTCGGCAGCTGCAGTTGCAGCAGGGCTTTGTTTAGCTACATTAGGGAGTGATACTGGTGGATCAATCAGACAACCAGCTGCATTTTGTGGTATTGTTGGTTTAAAACCTACATATTCTCGTGTCTCTCGTTATGGTTTAATTGCATACGCATCTTCATTCGACCAGATAGGACCTTTAACAAATACAGTACAGGATTCAGCTTTGCTACTTGAAGTTATAGCTGGAGAAGATGAGTTTGATAGTACAGTTTCTACAAGAAAGGTGGATGAGTATTCTAAAGCCCCATTAAGCGATAGCCCTAAGCGAATTGCTTATATAAAAGAATGTTTAGAGAGTAAAGGCTTAGACCCAGAGATAAAGTTAGTTATTGAAAATAAAATTGAAGAATTAAAGGCGGAAGGTCATATAGTTGAGCCAATTTCTTTTTCCTATTTAGATTATTTGGTACCTACCTATTATGTGATTACAACAGCTGAGGCATCATCTAATTTAGCTCGTTTTGATGGTGTTCATTATGGATATAGAAGTGAAAATATTACTAATCTTGAAAGCACTTACATAAATAGTAGAACCGAAGGCTTTGGTGAGGAGGTAAAAAGAAGAATTATGTTAGGTACTTTTGTGTTGAGTGCAGGCTATCATGATGCTTACTTTACCAAAGCACAAAAAATTAGACGTCTAATTCAAGACAAGACCAATGAGATGTTCAAGGATTATGATTTTGTAATCTCACCAACGACCCCTCATACACCTTTTGCAATAGGCACAAAACATACTGACCCAACAATAATGTATTTGGAAGATATTTTTACTGTACAAGCAAACCTTGCTGGTAATCCTGCTATTTCAATTCCTATTCAAAATCATTCCAATGGAATGTCAATTGGACTACACATAATGGCTGATAATTTTAAGGAATCTGATTTATTAGCTTTTTCTAAATACATGAATAAGGAAGGATAATTACTATCTTTGCGCTATGAGATTATTCTTAATCATAGCTTTTATTTCGTTTTCTATTTTAGGTTTTTCACAAACCAGTTTACCGTATAATTTAGGCGAGTATGCGGCATACAAAATATCTTTTGGCGCAATTAATGTTGGATATGCTGAATTGGAGGTTAAAGAAATTATATCCGTAAACAACAAACCAAGTTTTCATATTATCGGAAAAGGTAGGACAGCTCCTTTCTTTGATTGGGTTTTTAAGGTTAGAGATGTTTACGAAACATTTATTGACACCTCAACCCTACTCCCACTTGTGTTTAATAGGGAAGTAAGAGAAGGGCGTCATGTTATAAGTCAAAAGTATAATTTCAACCATAATAACGAAAATGTAGTTACTCAGGATAGTACATTTAACATTCCTATTCAAACTCAAGATATGTTATCGGCATTCTTTTATGCCAGAACTTTTAAAAAAGATAGTATCTTAAATGTAGGCTCTTTTTATGTCCCTATTTTTATGGATGATGAAAATTATTTTCTTGAGATTAAGTACTTAAAGAATGAAATTATAGAAACTGAATGGGGGAAAGTTGATTGTATGGTTTTTCAACCTAAAATGCAAGAGGGTAGGATTTTTGAAGATGGAGAAGAAATGAAAATATGGATCTCTGATGATAAAAATCATCTACTTTTAAGAGTAGAAACTAAGATATGGACAGGCTTAATAAAAGCAGTTTTGCAAGAGTATAAACATGTTAAACATCCTTTGTCAATAATTGAAGAATAATTATGATTACAGAAAAATTTAAACATTAAATTAGCAGGATGAAAAAATGGTTTGGAATACTAGTAATGGGAACAGCATTACTGTTTATGTTAACTAACATAAATAAAGATAAAAAGGCAGTAGAAAAGTTGGAGGTTATTCAAGAAGTAGTTGAACCTTCTTATGAATATAATATTCTTGTAGATTCGTTCAATGTTACAAAAGGTTTTGTAAAAAGGGGGCAAACTATGGGAGAGATTCTTTATTTGAACCATATTGATCATTTTGAAATCAATAAAATTGTTAAAAAATCAAAAGGAATATTTGATGTCAGACGCGTAAATACAGGCAAAAAATATACGGTTATTTGCGCTTCTGATTCTACCAAAAAGGCGCAATATTTTATTTATGAAATTGACGCAACCAACTATGTTGTTTTTGATTTAAGAGGAGAAATAGATGTCTATAAAGGAAAAAAGCCAGTAACTGTTAAGCTAAAAACCGCTTCTGGAATTATAAAATCGTCACTTTGGTTAACTATGGAGGAGCAAAAGCTAAGTCCTAAATTAACAGCTGAACTTTCAACTATTTATGCTTGGACAATTGATTTTTTTAAGATTCAGAAAAATGATGGCTTTAGAGTGTACTATGAGGATAAGTATATTAATGGAGAGTATATTGGTATTGGTAGGCTATTGGCTGCAGAGTTCACGCATAAAGGGCAAGATTTTTATTCTTTTTATTATAAGGAAAATGAGAATTTCGGCGATTATTATGACGATCAAGGTAAAACCTTACGCAAAGCATTTTTAATGGCTCCTGTAGATTATAAACGTATTTCCTCTCGCTATAGCAAAAGAAGAAAACATCCGGTAACAGGAAGATGGAAAGGACATTTTGGTACTGATTATGCAGCAGAAAAAGGCACCCCTATTTGGTCGACTGCAAACGGAACAATTATAGCTGCAACTTACACAAAGAACAATGGTAATTATGTGAAAGTTAGGCATAACGGAACCTATACAACTCAGTATTTACACATGTCAAAAATTAAACCTGGAATACGAAAAGGCGTATTTGTGAAGCAAGGTGATATTATTGGTTATGTAGGAAGTACAGGACTAGCAACTGGTCCTCATGTTTGTTATCGTTTCTGGAAAAATGATAAACAGGTCGATCCGTTTAAACAAAAACTACCACCTGGCGATCCTATAAAAAAGGAAAATAGAGTAGCGTACATGTTAGCTAAAGACAGTTTAATGCAAATTCTGATGAATTAAAAAATGTGATGGAATTTAAAAAAAGTATATTAAAGCAGTTGTTTACCCTACTCTTTGTTATGTTCTTTTTTCTGGCAAATTCACAAAATACTTTTATTGAAAATAAAGGTCAATTCCCAAAAGCAGTAATCTCCAAAACAAATCTTCCTTCTGGCGCTTTATATGTTGAAAAAGCAAAACTTACTTATGCTTTTTATAATGGAAAGCAAGTAGCGGATATCCATGATGGCTTAGCAACTAACAATAGAGTTTATGCACATGCTTATTCTGTTTCATTTCTTAATGCAAATGCTGATCCTAATATTGAATTGGAGGAAGAGAGTAGTTTCTTTGAAAATTATTATTTAGGCGATAAATTATCTTGGGCTTCAGGGGTTAAATCCTATAAGCGACAAATCCAAAAAAGCATTTATCAAGGTGTTGATCTGCATTTATTTGTTAATGATGATAAGTTAAAATATGAACTTTATCTTGACAAATCGGCTAACGAAAAAGCAATCAAATTGCGATATCAAGGGCTTAGTAATATTAAAATTAGTAACGGAAACCTGGTCATCAATACGAGTGTAAATAATATTGTTGAATATCGTCCTTATGCTTATCAAATTATAGAGGGTATTGAAGTTGAGGTGGCGTGTGTGTATCATTTAAAAAGCAATATCCTTTCGTTTGAGTTCCCAGATGATTACAATAGAAATTATCCTTTAGTAATTGACCCTGTTTTAGAATTCTCCACTTATTCTGGTTCTACAACGGATAATTTCGGCTATACCGCTACCTATGATGATTTTGGTTTCTTATACAGTGGAAGTACTTCTTTTGGAGTAGGATATCCTACCACTTTAGGGGCTTACCAACTTAACTATGCCAATGCTGCCGGTGGTACTGATGTAGCAATAACAAAGTACGACACGAGTGGTACAATTAGAATTTATTCTACTTATTTAGGCGGAACAAAAGATGAATTACCCCATAGTATGATTGTCAATAGTGCTGATGAATTATTTATTTTCGGAACAACTGGCTCTGCTGATTTTCCAACCACTAATTCGGCTTATCAGCCAAATTTTAGTGGTGGGCCAGGATTTTCTCCATCAGGAATTGGGGTGAGTTTCCCTGATGGATCTGATATTTTTGTATCAAGATTAAGTACTAATGGAGGAAATTTATTGGCCTCCACTTTTTTAGGAGGATCCGATAATGATGGACTAAATACCGCTCCTAAATTAAAGTTTAATTATGCTGATGAGGTTCGGGGAGAAATTGACATTGATCAGAATAATAACATCTATATTGCTACTTGTACACAGTCTACTGATTTTCCAATTGTTGGTGGCTTCCAAAATACAAATCAAGGAGGTCAAGAAGGTTGTATTGTTAAAATGGATAATCTACTTTCCTCAGTCATTTGGAGTTCCTATTTAGGGGAAAATGCTGCAGATGCTATTTATTCTTTAGCGTTGGATAAAGATGACAATATTTATGTGACAGGAGGAACGACATCTGCTCTTTTCCCAACAACATCTAATGCCTACCAAACTGGCCATCAGGACACCTTAAAGGCAGATGCTTTTATAAGTTTAATTAGTTCAGATGGAAATCAGATTCTTTATTCTTCCTTGTATGGTTCGCCAGCATATGACCAATCGTATTTTGTGGAAATTGGGAGTACAGATGCAGTTTATTTATTTGGACAAACAAAAGCGAGTGCTTCAACTTTAGTGCAGAATGCAACTTATTTTGAAAGTGGGGGAGGACAATTTATTGCGGTGTTCACTAAAGACTTAGCAAGTGTTTTAAGGGCTACAGTTGTGGGTACAGGTAAGGGAAGCCCTGATATTTCTCCAACCGCTTTTTTAGTTGATGTTTGCGACAAGATTTATCTTTCAGGATGGGGGTCAAATTTAGGAGGGCCATTGTCAACACTTAATTTGCCGGTAAGTCCTACTGCCTTTCAACCAACTACTGATGGAAATGATTTTTATTTAATGGTAGTTGATGATGCTTTAACCAGCATGGTTTATGCTACCTATTTTGGAGGAAGCCAAAGCAATGAACATGTAGATGGAGGGACAAGTCGTTTTGATAAAAAAGGAATTATTTATCAATCCGTTTGTGCAGGTTGTGGTGGTAGTTCTGATTTCCCAATAGAACCCAACCCTGGTGCCGTTTCGGTAACCAATAATAGCCCAAACTGCAACAATGGAGTCTTTAAATTCAACTTTGATTTCCCTATGGTAATAGCTGACTTTAATACTTCTTGGGTTGGTTGCGATACGAATATCAATTTCCAGAATTTAAGCACTGCAACTACAACTATCAATTACCAATGGAATTTTGGTGATGGTCTAAATTCTATTTTGGAAAACCCAACTCATAATTACGCTCAAGCAGGCAATTTTACGGTTACCTTAATTGCAACTTCTTCAGGAGCTTGTAATGTGTCGGATACGATAACAAAACAGGTGTATATATTAGCGAATTCCTCTGATACGATTACAAGTATTGTAAAATGTAAAGACGACCTAATTCAAATTGGCTTACTTCCTGTTAACGACCCAACAATATCTTATGTGTGGTCTCCTGCAACTGACTTAAGTAGCCCCAATGTTTCCAATCCTTTTTGTAGCTCGTCAACTAGTATATCTTATCAAATGCTTCTTTCCAACGGAAGCTGTACGGACACCTTAACGCAAAATATAATTGTACCTAGTTTTTCACTAGATGCTGGTGAGGATACTTCTTACTGCAATACCCCGATAACATTGCAGGCGAGTTATAGCGGAGCCACTGACATACTTTGGTCCTCCAATATTAATTTTACCGATACGCTAAGCCTTACTGATAATTTGACTGTTGCAAGTATTGCCCAATTTTATGTAAAAGTTACTGATGGTAACTGTGATCGGGTGGACAGTGTTCGGGTGAATGCACAAAGCATTAATTTTAATTTGACAGGTGAAATTGATTTGTGTCACGGTGACAGTATCTTTTTGTTGGTTGAAAACCTAATGCCTAGTGTGGCAATAACTTCTTATTTATGGGAGCCTTTAGCAATAACTTACAATGCTGATTCTTCAAGTATTAGTAGCTATACCGACACTTCAATCTGGTATAGTGTAAAAGCTATAAATGGAGATGGTTGTGTTTTAAAAGATTCCATTTTTATTCAAATTTTCGACAATCCTATTATTGACTCATTGTGGTTGGATAAGGATACAATTTTCAGAGGAGAATCGGCTTATTTAAATGTTAAGACTGATGATAGTTTTGTTTGGTATAACCTTACTAGCACCGCCAATACAGTGTTGGTTGAACCTATACAAAGTGAGTGTTATGCTGTTGAGGTTTTTAACGCCTATAGTTGTAGTGTTACCGATAGCGTTTGTATTGTGGTGTTGGATGTGTTTTGCAATGAAGGTGGAATTACTGTACCAACCGCATTTAGCCCTAATGAGGACGGAGTAAATGATACTTATTTTATTGTGGATAAGGATGGAGTAGTTATTGATTTCAAGCTTGAAATATTTAATCGTTTGGGGCAAAAAGTTTTTTCCACCACTGATATTAATATTAAATGGGATAGCACCTATAGAGGAGAAAAATTAAATCCTCAGGTATTCGACTTTTATTTGGAACTTAAATGTGTGGATGATAAAACGCTCTTTAAAAAGGGAAATATTACTCTTATCAGATGAGAAAGATTGCCTTAATATTGATATTATCCTTTGCAGTAAATGCTTGGGCTCAGGATGTACATTTCTCTCAATTTTTGGCCAACAGTTTCGTGTTAAACCCTGCAATGGTTGGGGTACAAAAAAATGATTATAAAGCTACCCTTCACCGAAAATCGCAATGGGCAAGTGTGAGTGTTCCCTTTACAACTTTTACGTTGGCATTGGAAAGAAAAGATATTCTTCCCAGCCACAGTATTGGTTTACAATTTTTAAATGATATTGCTGGAGATTCTCGTTTTAAAACTTCAGGATTAAATTTTACGTATGTAAAAAGTGTCGCAACAAGTAAGGAAAACTCATTTCGTTTTGGGGCAGAATTTGGTCTTTTTCAAAGGTCGATTGTTGTTGATGATTTAGTATTTAACAATCCTGAAAATTTAAGTAATTTTAATTTTACTTTCCCTGATATTTCTCTTGGAGTTGCTAATCAATTTTTTTTAAATGAAGATTTATTATTAGAAACTGGGATAGCATTTTTCCATATAAATAAACCCAAACAATCCTTTACTGATGATGATGCTATTCGTTTGAATCAAAAAATAAATTTCCATACGGCTCTTAATTATGCCTATACGGATAACTTGAGTATTCAGCCTAAATTAGTTTTTTCTAATCAGGATACCGACAAAGAATTTTTATTGGGCTGTGATGTTAATTATTTATTGGAAGGGGAAAGAGATATTCTTTTAAAATCAGGAATTGCTGATCGAATTAATGATGCCCTTATTCTTTATTTTGGAGCTGAAATTGAAGGTTTTTCTTGTGTTGTGAGTTATGATGTAAATACTTCAAGTTTGACCAATGCAAGTAACAATAAAGGAGGCTTTGAATTTGCATTGGTATACCAGTGGAAGGTCAAGAAAAAGATAAAAATTGTTGAGCAGGAAATTTGCCCAAAATATTTATAATGAAATTTGGAGAAAATATTAACTATCTTTGGAAGATGAAGGAACTAAGTCTTATAATATTATTATTCCCATTACTTAGCTTTTCTCAAGGGGTAACTATTAGCCATTTGAAAGGCAATGTTAATACCTATGGTCCCGAGCTTAATTTTGTTCAAATTGATGAGAATACAGCTTATTATACTTCTTCAACTTTGCAAGAAGACATATATCAGTCCGCTATTTTTTCAAGCACGCTTAAGGATGGGAAGTGGCAAAAAGGAAAGTATATTAATTTAGGAAGTTCCTATTCTACTGCCAATAGTCATTTTCCAAAAGACGAGTTGGTTTTTTATTTTAGTGCCTGTGATGACCAAGGGAATTGTAAAATTGCACTTAGGAATTATAAAAAGCAAATAACAGAAGAGTTAAACAGCAATATAAATTTGGCAAACTCAACAAATACTCAACCTCATATTGCAATTCATAATCAGCAAAAAGTGTTGTATTTTGTTTCTGACAGGAAAGGTGGGTTTGGCGGAATGGATATATGGTTAAGTATAATTAATAAAGATGGAAACTATGGCATCCCTATCAATGCTGGCAATAAAATTAATTCAAAATTTGATGAGATAACTCCTTTCTTTAATTCGTTTGAAGAGGTTTTATATTTTTCGTCCAACAGAAAAAATGGTGTAGGAGAATTTGATATTTATACTGCAAATGGCAAATTAAATTTGTGGGAAAAACCTATTAATGCAATTCAACTAAACACCAAGCAAGACGAAATGTACCTTTCTTTTTATTCGCAAACAAAAGGCTATTTTGCTTCTAATCGTAAAGGGGCGCTATACACTTCCAACGAGTTTTGTTGCAATGATATTTTCTCTTTTGAGTTTGAAGAATTGGTGATTGAAGAGCCTGAAAGTATTTTGCCTATTGCCCAATACTTGCCCCTAAAATTATATTTCCATAATGATGAGCCTGATTGTTGCACTATGAGTGTTACAACTGATAAAACCTATAAGGATGCTTATATTTCCTATTTTAAAATGGAAGAAGAATACAATTTGTACTCGCCTAACTCGGCAGTGTTTTTTGAAGATTCTTTAAAAGGAAATTTCAATAAACTAAAACGTATTTTCTCTCATATTTTAACTGATTTAAAGTTAGGAAAAAAAATACAGTTACATGTTAAAGGTTTTTCAAGTCCATTGCATAAAAAGGAGTACAATATCAATCTATCAAAAAGAAGAATTCAGTCTTTTGTAAATTATTTAAGACTCTATGATAATATGTTGTTTTCACCTTTTCTTAATTCTGGGTTTTTACAAATTATTGAGTTGCCATTAGGGGAAAGTAAGTCCATCAAAGAAGTAAGCGATAACCCTAATGATAGATTGAATTCAATATATAGTCTGGATGCAATTTTAGAGCGAAGGATTGAAATTATTGATATAAAATTAATAGACGAGTAGCGTGATAAGCTCTACACTTAGTCCGACTAAAAATCCTGCATAAACTTGGGCATAATTATGTGCTTTTTGTTTTATCCTAGCTACCCCAAGCAAACCTGAAAGCAGAATAAACAATAGCAGCAGATAAAGAAAATCACCATGCATTATTTGCAAAGCTATAAAAACACCTACTACCCCACCTATACCCAATAAATGCAAACTTATTTTCCAATATTTTGAGACGATAGCGGCAATAAGAATTATAATTATTGCTCCTAATAATTCAGCTTTTAATATCGGTGTGTAAAATAGTAAGTTCTGAAGTAAATAATAGCCAAATGACATCCAGATAACTGTTTTAAATAGTGGTAATGAGCGCTCTTTATGGTTGCTCATTTCAAGTGAACTTACTTTTCCTTTTCGCATAAGCCAAAAAATACTTACTAAAGGCAAAATCATAGTACTAAAAACAAGAATACCATAGATAAGTAGTAGGTTCTGGCTAAGTGTAAAGGCAAGTGAAGGCAAAACAAGTAAAGTTAAGTGTACGGCTAATAAAGGCATGAACATTGGGTGCAAAAGGATTGATATAAGTTGTGTTAGTTTCATTATAGTTCTCTTCTTAATTTTGCAATCTGAATGTTTAAATTTTCTCGGTATTTTGCTACTGTTCTTCTGGCAATATGATAATCATCTTTCCCAAGTAGCTCAGCTAATTTTTCGTCAGTAAAAGGATTAATTTTATCTTCTGTTGCTATTATTTCTTGTAATCTTGTTTTTATTTCTTTGGTTGAAATGAGTTCGCCATTATCTTTTCTGTAAGCTTCTGAAAAAAGTTCTTTCAGTTTAAAAGTACCAAAATGAGTTGCGATATATTTGGAGTTACTCACTCTTGAAATAGTGGATATATCCATATTTACGATTTGAGCAATATCGGCTAGTTTCATAGGTTTCAACTCCTTTTCGTTTCCAGAAATAAAGTAAGATTCCTGTATTCCTAATATAGCAGTAACAACATTTTTTAAAGTAGTATTTCTCTTTGCTATCGCATCCTTAAACCAATTTGCCTTTTCTACCTTTTCAACTAAAAATTTCTTGGTCGCTTCATCCTCTGTTTCCTTAAGCATGTTTTGATAATATGAACTTACCTTTATTGGTTTTACATTACTATTATTTAGTTTCAGTTCAAGTTTACCATCAGCAATTGCAATGCTAAAATCAGGGTAAACATAAGCGATTCCTTCAGCATTTTTTGAAAATCCATTCCCCGGTATTGGGTTAAGGGATTCAATTGTGGAGTACGCTTTTTTAAGTGTATCAAAATCAACCTCAAGGTGTTTTGCTAAATGTTCAAAGTTTTTGTTGCTAAAAGGAATGTAATAATTGCTAAGAATTTCTTTTTCTAATTCTTTTTCTGGGTGTTTTTGCTTTAGTTGTATCACTAGGCATTCTTGCAAATTCTTTGCTCCTACTCCATAAGGTTCAAGTTGCTGAACTATTGTAAGTGCATTGTTTAGTTGCTGCTCATTAATATCAAGATTATTACTGATGAGTAAGTCACTTGTTATTGAATGTAAATCTCTGTTTAAAAACCCATTGTCATCAAGGCTATTAATAAGATAATTTACTAGAAATAACTGGTTTTCATCAATGTCAAGTGCAATTAATTGCTGACCCAGGTAATCACTTAAACTTTCTGATTTATCTTCAATCTGAAATTGAATATCATCACTATTATGTTGTTGGAAGCTTCTTTCTGAAAGATTTATCTCTTCTTGCTCCTCTTCTTCTAGGGCAGGATTTTCTTCTAGTTCTTCTTCAATCCGTTTTTCTAATGCGACAATAGGTATTTGCAAAAGTCCTAAAAATTGTATCTGTTGAGGGCTTAGGCTCTGATACTGCTTTTGCTGTAACCTTTGTTTGTTCATCTATTAGAATTCAGCATTTTGTGGTGTTCTAGGGAAAGGAATCACATCTCTGATATTTTTCATTCCCGTAACAAACATGATTAAGCGTTCGAATCCTAAACCAAAACCACTATGGGTGCAAGTACCAAACTTTCTAGTTTCTAGGTACCACCATAATTCTTTTTTATCAATAGCCATTTCATTCATACGAGAATGCAGTACGTCTAATCTTTCTTCCCTTTGCGAACCACCAATAATTTCTCCAATTAACGGGAATAAAACATCCATTGCTCTTACCGTTTCGTTATCGTCATTCAAGCGCATATAAAAGGCTTTAATTCCTTTAGGATAATCTGTAATGATAACAGGTTTTTTATATTTCTTTTCTACCAAATAACGCTCGTGTTCTGAATGCAACTCGTCCCCAAAACCAGTAATAGGGTATTGGAATTTCTTTTTCTTATTTGGTTTTGAATTTCTTAAAATATCAATTGCTTCACGATAAGTTAAGCGTACAAAATTATTTTCAATAACAAATTGTAGTCTTTCTAGCAAACCCATTTCTGAGCGGTCTTCTTTTTTTAGTTTACTTTCCTCTTCTTCCATTCTAGCATCTAAAAACTGTAAGTCCTCTGCATTGTTTTCAATACAATATTGAATACAATACTTTAGAAACTCTTCTGCCAAATCCATGTTTTCGTTTAAATCAGCAAATGCAACCTCTGGCTCTATCATCCAAAATTCTGATAAATGCCTAGAGGTGTTAGAGTTTTCAGCCCTAAATGTCGGCCCGAATGTATATACCTGTCCAAGTGCTAAAGCACCCAATTCAGCTTCTAATTGTCCCGTTACAGCAAGGCTTGTTTTTTTTCCAAAAAAATCTTCATCATAATTAACCTTCCCCTCCTCTGTCTTTGGTAATTTTTCCAAATCAAGGTTAGTTACTTGAAACATTTCCCCTGCTCCTTCAGCATCAATACTTGTAATAATAGGAGTGTGTATATTGAAAAATCCTTTATCATTAAAGAATTTATGTACCGCAAAAGTGAGGGTATGACGCAACCTAAATACAGCTGAAAAAGTATTTGTTCTAAAACGTAAGTGAGCCTTTTCTCTTAAAAATTCTAGGCTGTGTTTTTTAGGTTGTAACGGATATTCATCAGCATCAGCACCTCCTAATATTTCAATGGATTTTGCAAGTATTTCTACTGCCTGTCCACTTCCTTTGGATGCCACTAATTTACCACTTACACTTATGCAAGAACCGGTAGTAATCTGTTTCACTAGCTCTTCATCAAAATCGCTAGCTTCAGCAACAACTTGAATGCTATTTATTGTTGAACCATCATTTAAAGCAATAAAAGAAACATGTTTACTTCCTCTTCTAGTCCTTACCCAACCTTTAACATGAATTTTCTGTTCGTTTCCTTCTGATTGAAGAATTTCTTTAATTTTCATACTCAATTATTTTTCAATATTTTCTTCTTACCCTACTTGAGTGATAAGACTTTTTTCTAGAATTTTCTGTACTGAACTTACTATTGCTTTTGTATCATAATGACAATCATTATACAATTCTTCTTGTGTTCCGTGATGAATGAATATGTCAGGAATACCAAGCATTTTTACTTTAGCTTGATAATCATTATTTGCCATAAACTCTAAGATTGAACTTCCAAATCCACCTTGCAAACAACCGTCTTCAATCGTGATAATTTTATCAAACTTTTGGAAAATTGTATGCAATAGCTTTTCATCTAATGGTTTTGCAAATCGCAAGTCATAATGTGCAATATTTAAACCTTCTTTTTCAAATTGTTCTTGGGCTTTAACTACAAAATTTCCAGGATGTCCAAAAGATAAAATAGCAATTTCTTCTCCTTCCCTTACAACTCTCCCTGTTCCTATTTCAATTTCTTCAAAAGGAGTTTTCCAATCGAGCATAACTCCATTACCTCTTGGGTACCTAATTGAGAAGGGCCCTTGATTAGGCAATTGAGCGGTAAACATTAAGTTTCTTAACTCCTTTTCATTCATAGGAGCCGAAACAATCATATTTGGAATACATCTGAAAAAAGCAATATCATAAGCCCCATGATGTGTTGCTCCATCAGCACCAACTAATCCTCCTCTGTCTAAGCAAAAAACAACATTTAAATTTTGTAAGGCTACATCATGAATAACCTGATCGTAAGCCCTTTGCATAAATGAGGAATAGATATTGCAAAAAGGCACTTTACCTTGTGTTGCCATTCCTGCTGAGAAAGTAACTGCATGCTGTTCGGCTATCCCAACATCAAAAGTTCTTTCTGGCATCTCGGCCATCATTTTACTTAAAGATGAACCAGAGAGCATGGCTGGACTAACGCCTACAATTTGTTCATTTATTTTAGCAAGTTCTATTATTGTCTCTCCAAATACATCTTGGTATTTTGGAGGTGTTTTTTTCTTTTTCCCAACTATGAACTCTCCTGTTTCTTTATTAAAAATACCTGGAGCATGCCATTTTGTTGAGTTTCCTTTTTCAGCAGGGATGTAGCCCTTACCTTTTACTGTTAGGCAGTGTAATATTTTAGGACCAGGTATATCTTTTAAGTCATTTAAAACGCTAACTAAGTGTTCTGGGTCATGACCATCAATAGGGCCAAAATACCTAAAATTTAACGATTCAAAGTAATTACTTTCACCTAGTAAAGTTGATTTAACTATTTTTTCAACTTTTGTTGCTACCGCTTGTGCATTTGGTCCGTATTTACTGATTTTACCTAATATTTTCCAAATTTTATTTTTGGTCTTATTATACGTTCGTGAAGTAGAAATGTCAGTTAAATATTCTTTTAAGGCTCCAACTGCAGGGTCAATCGACATACAGTTATCATTCAAAATAACTAATAGGTTTGAGTTTTCAGCGCCAGCATGGTTCAAAGCTTCAAAAGCTATCCCAGCAGTCATAGATCCATCACCAATTACTGCAATATGTTGCTTGTTTTTTTCGCCATTAACTTTAGAAGCCATAGCCATACCTAGCGCTGCAGAAATTGAGGTAGAGGAGTGCCCTACTCCAAAAGTATCATAAACACTTTCGCTTCTTTTTGGGAAACCACTTAGCCCCTTATAAATTCTATTTGTTGGAAATTGTTCTTTTCGGCCAGTAAGAATTTTATGACCATAAGCTTGATGTCCAACATCCCAAACTAACTGATCGGAAGGAGTATTAAAAACATAATGCAAAGCAACTGTTAATTCAACAACACCCAAACTAGCACCAAAATGCCCCCCTTTTTCTGATACAATATCAATAATATATTGCCTTAGTTCACTGCAAATTTGTTCCAGCTGATTTTTATTTAACTTGCGTAAATCATCTGGACTATTAATCTTACTTAATAGAGGACCTTGTGGATATCTAGTAGTTTTTTTCATTTGTATGCTTGCAAAGATACGGTATTTTAGATTTTTAATGTAAAATAATAAGTAAACAACTTGTATTTAATTAATTATTAAATTTTTGCCAATTTTCGTTAACATAATATAGTTAATAATTGAATCTGCTAAACCATAATAGTTCATGTATTTAATCTCAATTTTGTAGTATGAATAGAATTATAATTTTTTTTCTAATAATACCCCTTTTTGCTATTGCAAATCAGGATAGTTTATTAAATGTTGATATAATTGGTGTCGATAGTATTACTGTATTATCTGAGAACATGGAGTTCAAACAAGAGAATATAATTGCTTGGAGATTACATCAGTTAGATAAAAACACGCCAATGGATTTGGTATATAATGATAAAGTCCAAGTTTTTATTGATAGTTATTTAGGAAGAAACAAAGCTTTAATTTCCAGAATGAAAGGTTTAGCTCCGTATTATTTCCCAATGTTTGAACGTGAGTTAGATCAATATAACTTGCCACTTGAGTTTAAATATTTAGCTATTGTTGAGTCGGCCCTTAATCCTAAAGCTCGTTCACGCTCAGGAGCTTCTGGTTTATGGCAATTCATGTATTTAACAGGCAGGCAATATGGGTTAGAGGTTACTTCTTATATGGATGAAAGGCAAGACCCTCTTAAAGCAACTAAATCAGCTTGTGAATATTTTGTGAGCTTATATGATACTTTCGGAGATTGGAATTTGGTTTTAGCAGCATACAATGGTGGCCCTGGTTATTTGCAACGAAAAATTGTAAGTGTTGGTTCTTCTGATTTTTGGGAATTATATCCTCATCTACGAAAAGAGACAAGAAATTATGTGCCTACTTTTATTGCGGTAAATTATGCAATGCAGTATGCGGCTGAACACGATATTGCCTTTGTAGATCCTAAAATTAACTTTGAAGATATTGATACACTTATTCTTAAAAAGGAAGTTGAATTAAAGGTATTGACAGAATTATTATGTGTTAATGAGCAAACCATAAATTACTTAAATCCAGCTTATAAAAAATCAATTTTTCCTAAAGGTGCTGTATTAACTTTTCCAAGCAATACAGTGCATGATTTTAAGCTTAATGAAACGACTAATTATGCTTTTATTGATGCTGTTGGGAATAAGGAAATATTAATTGATGAGGAACGTATTGTCTATAGAGTTGATAGAGGCGATTATTTAGGAAGAATTGCGAAAGCGCATAATGTACATGTTTTTGAGATTAAAGAATGGAATAAGTTAAAATCAACTAAATTGGATATAGGTGATAAATTAGTTATTTATGTCAAAAAAGGTAAGCATTTATCAGCTGAAAAAAAGGTTTTAGGTAAAAATGAATATATCATCCAAAAAGGCGATACGCTTTGGGATATTGCTAAAAAACATAATGGGTTAAGTGTTTGGAAAATTAAAGCTTTAAATAATATGGAAAATGATAATTTGAAACCAGGAACTACAATTTTATTACCAACTTCATGATGAGATATTTAATTGTCGTTCTATTTTTTTTAAGTGCTTGTTCTGATGGAGTAAAAACCTTGCCTAGTTCAACTGGAATTTTGTCGGAAGTTATTTTTGTGGTTGATGACCTGCTTTGGGAAAACCAAGTTAAAGATGTTGCCTTTAAAACTTTTGGAGTTCCTATTCAAGGATTAACAAAAGACGAATCTTCTTTTAGAGTAATACAAGTAAATCATAGTGAATTTAAGTCTATTTTAAAGACCCATAAGAACATCGTAATTATTGCTAAGAATGTACCCACAAGCAATCAACAGAATAAATGGGCTAATGGCCAGCTAGTTGTACAGTTGGAATTTAAGGATGAGGATAATAAATTAACTAAAGACTTAAATAAAGTAAAGTCAATTTTTGAGTTTAGAGAAATTAGGATTTTAAGAAATAGTATTTCAAAATCATCTCAAAAAATACATGAGAAAAATATTAAGGAACAATTTAATATTGAAACTTTAATACCTTCAGAATACACAATTGTTAAAGATACAGTAGCTCTATTTTGGGCAACTTATAACCCTGAAAAACAAGAAGAAATAAAACATCTCTTTGTTTATTCATTTGAACCAAAAGCGATTAATCTTCAACAAGAAGTATTGCAAAAAACGGATAGCATTTTTGCCAAGTATCTACTTGGGGCTAAACAAGGGCAACATGTAAGAATGGAGAAATTTTTTTCTCCTATCTACTCTGAAAATACGTATAGAGGATTATGGAAATTAGATAGAGGTTTTATGGGAGGTCCTTTCCTTATAAAAACCTATTTTAATAATAATAAAGTAGTAGTAACTGTTGGACTTATTTTTGCGCCAAATGACAGAAAAAGAAAATATATAAAATCGTTTGAGGCTATTTTATAATTAGCTTTTTTCTTATTGCAATTGATCCTCCTTTTTTATTACTTAGTTGTAGGATGTAATATCCTTTTGCAAGACTATTAGTATTTATTACAGTTGAAGTGCTACTTACTTCTTTTTCAAGAATAGATTGACCCGTTATGCTATAGATTGTTACTGTTAAATTGTTTATTATATTATTAGCAATATTTATTGTTATTTGATCTGTTGCTGGGTTAGGATAAATATCAAAGCTTTTAATACTATTTTCAGAAATTGAAAGAGGCTGTGTATTTAGTGTGCTTTTCCACACTCCTCTCCCGAAAGTTGCTGCACTAATTGTTCCTTCAGCATAATGAATTTCTAATTCTTTTATAACTACATTAGGTAAGCCATTCATATATGGAATCCAATCTGTCATAGTATTGTTTTTATAATAAACTCCAATATCAGTCCCAACATATAAATCATCATTTGTACCTGCTTGGTAGGCAATACAATTTGCAGGCAAATTTGGTAATCCAGTTGCTGTAATATTTATCCAGTTTGTTCCCCCATCAATTGATTCGTAAATTTTATGACTACTATTATATTGAGATAAAGTTACCCAAACTCTATCGGCATTATTATTTGCTACTGTAACATCAGTAATATTATAATTTGGTAATCCTGGCTTTATGTTTACCCATGTAGCTCCAGCATCTTTGGTTACTTTAATTCTACTATAAGTTGCTGCATATATATAATCTTCATCTGAAGGAGCTAACGCAATTGACCTCAAAGCTTGCCCTCCACTTACATTATACGATATGGAATCCCAAATCGCACCAGCAGTTTCTGATCTGTACACCTCTTCATATCCAATAACAATTAAATTATTATTACTACTGTGCATTTCGTAAGGCGTGTTCCACCCTCCTTCATAGCTTACAGGCTTTATGTTGTTCCAGTTATTTCCCCCGTTATTTGTTTTTCTTATACCACCATATTGGTATTCTGCATAAATAATATCATCATCATAATGATCAATTTTACATTCCATTCCATCACCTCCCATTATTGCATCCCATGTGCTATTTGTAAGCATTTCAGTCCCATTATCTTGTGCTCCGGCAACTAATCTGTTTGGGTTGGATTGTGATAACCCTAAGTTATAAAACTGAGATATTTCTAATCCATCAGAAATATCTACCCATTTGTTTAGGTTTTCCATGTATTTATACAACCCGCCATCATTTCCTGCATAAGCTACATGAGTATGGGGGCTAAACTCAGCAGCATGCTGATCGACATGCATATAAGAATAATTGCTACCATTTCCACTGCTTGCATTAATAGTCCATGATTGTCCTCCGTCAATTGTTTTCCAAAGGTTTATACCACCAACATAAAGTAAATTTTCATTATTTGTTGAAACTGCTAAACTAAGGTCATACCAAGATTGACCACCTGCGCTTGTCCCATCAGTATCTCTTCCTAAAATATTTGGACTATTTGATTCTAGTGTCCAACTGTCTCCGGCATCAGAAGATTTGTATAATCCATGTAGACTGTAATCAGAAGCAGAATAAAGAGCATAAATCACTTCAGGATTGTCTGGAGTAACAGCAATTAAAGGGCGATATTTTCCGCTTGAGGCAATTCCATTATTTATTACGCTCCAATTTGCACCACCATCAGTTGTTCTGTAAACATTTGAACCTCCACTTGATTCTTTAGCTGCATAAATAGTTGATGGAGTTCCTGGTTTAAATTCTATATCACGCCATCTACCGTTTATCCCTACTGTTTGCCAATTTGCTCCAGCATCAGTACTTATCATAATATTGTCATTAGTTACTGCAAAAACAGAATCAGGGGATATGGGATTTATAATTACTTTATTGATTCTTTTCTGTTGACTGATGTTATAGCTTAAACTTGTTGTATTCCATGAATTCCCTCCATCAGTTGATTTTAAAATCCCAATACTATAAGTGTCTGTTGCATCAGCATCACCAGTTACAATAAGCATATTTTGTGTATTCGTTGGATCAATAGCAATTGATGAAACACCTAATACCGGCAGGTTGTCAGTATTTGTTGTCCAATTACTTCCCCCGTCTACTGATTTCCATAATCCTCCTGCAGGTGATCCTATCCAAATTATATCCTGATTAACTGGATCAAAAGCAATACAATTTACCCTACCGTTACCTCTCTTTTTTCCGTTTGACAGTATGATAGGCGTATTAATTGGTCCTTTTGATATCCAATTAGATTGAGTGCTTGTTTTTGAATACGAATTGTTCTCTTGTATCTTTTCCCATTCTTTAAATAATGCATCTGCTTTAAACTTTTCTCCCTCAGAACTTCTTTCTAAAATAAAATCCATCTCTCTAGCATAAGGTTTAAACCCGTTTCCTTTAGTGTAGGGATGTATAGTTCTATATTTTTCAAAAGCAATGCTTTTTTCTTGAACCGTTGGATTTGGATTTGTTTTTAATAATTCATCTTCCCATATTTGAGAAAAGCTCATAATATTAAAAAAGCAAAAAAGAATAGTTAAATATAAATTGTTCATAATCAATGTTTAAAATTTGGCTTGCAAAGATAGCGAAAAATTCCTGCCACTTGCACTAATTCCTGAACCAAAGGTTTTGTAATGGGTGTCTGTAATGTTATAAATACCAGTAATAAAAGTTAAGTTTTTATCAATGTTTATTTTGTGTTTTAAGTTAAGGGTGTGCCAGCATGGATTGCCAATTTGTGTTGCTTCCTCCAGATTATCAACACCTGAGAGGTCATAATCTTCAGTTTTTTTAATCCCATTATAATGTATACTAAAGCTGATAAGTTGCTTTCTTATTCTATAATTTAATTCACTAATAATATTTTTTGGTGGGATATGAGCTAAAGGCAGTTTATCGCTGGTCTCTCCTTTTAAAATATTTATTGAACTATTATGGCTGAGTCTTTTTGTCAGATTTATGTGATAGGCAAAATTAACTCCACTAATAGTAGCCCTTCCTATATTTTGATTCATCATTACCCTCATCATTTCGCCATCATAAATGATAGAGTCATTACCATTTAATTTAGCATATCTTCTTTCAATAGCATCAATAATTTGGGTTTGAAATACTTGTAATTGAAAAGTGATTAGTTTTTTGAAATTGGCTACTAACCCTGCTTCAAAGTTAAATGATTTTTCAGGTGATAATTTATTGTTTGGCAATATAACTGAAATATCATCCTTTGAAAAAATCTTACCAATATCATCTGTATTCGGATTTCTAAATCCATTTGAAATTGATGCATTGAAAGTAAAATTCTTACTAGCTTTATATTGCATTTGAACTGAATTTGAAAAAGATTTATTTTCTACTAGAATTTCATCAAATGGTAATTGTATACTTGTTGTATCCCGGAATTTAGAAGATAATGAGTTAACATTATATCTAGTTCCTAAAAGTATATCTATATTTTTTAAACCTTGATAATTTAGTTGTAGATATATAGCATTATTAAGCACCTTTGTCCCTCCGTTAGGATATCTACTAGTATTATAGTAAATATTGTTATTAGATGATAGGTTTGCAGTAGATTCTAATTGTTGAAATCTAGAGTCAAATCCATAGTTTATTTTCAACTTATTGACTTTTTTTAATACATCAGCCTTTAAATCAAAAATCTGAAGCGACTCAGTTCTGTTATTTAATAAATTGGCTCCTTGCTTTTGCTTGTGTCTGGATTCTTTAACATCCTGAAAGGAAGCCGTAAATACTGCTTCATTAGAAAATACAGTGTGCTTATAGTTTTTTAGTCGTACGCTTTGAAGCATCCTTCTTTGAGGGCCATAGTACCAATAGCGATATTTATTCTCTCCATCTTTTAGGTCATTTAATTTATCAAATCGATTAATATTTGATGATGTAGAAAACTGAGAATTAAAAAGTAAAAAGTTATTTTTTGTTGATTGAAATAAGGTTTTGTGGAAGAAATCAGCTTGTTGATATGCAGTTTCTTTTTGTATATTATTTTCTGCTATTATTGATTCATTTCCCCAATTTGAAAAGCCATGTTTTCTATTATTCCCCATCCTCAAATCGCCATAAGATTTTATTGAAAAACCACTAATATTAATGCTTTTCCCTAGTTTATAATTTGATGTTAATGAAGTGAAAACGGCTTTTGAACTGCTTTCGTACTGCTGTGCGAAATGATGTCCTCCATTATTTTTAGGGCGTTTAGTTGTGAAAATAATTGCACCACCCATAGCTCCATTTCCAAATGCAACTGCTGATGGACCAAACAATACTTCAGCACTATTTAAGAAAAACGGATTAATTGTTGACATATTTTGAAGGTGCCCACTTCTAAAAATAGTATTGTTTAACGCTATCCCATCAATAATTATTAATAACCTATTCGCTTCCATTCCTCTTAAGTTTGGACTCCCTCCTCCGTTTTGACTTTTTTGAATGCTTAAGCCCATAGTTTTTTCTAGTAAATCACTAGTCTGTGCACTTTGAACATTAGCAATTTTAATTGCATGTATTTTTGTGAAAATTGATGTTTCTTTAAAGTGACTTTGCTTTGAATCGCTTATTTCTACATTATCCAAAGTATGTGTTTTTAAAACCAAAAAGATACTATTGTTTTGAATGTCCTTTTTTGTTATCCTAAGATTTTGATATGCTAAATGTTGAATTATTAAAGAGTCAATACTTTTGAACGAGTCTAGTTTGCTAGTCCCTTTATTATTGCTGATTACTCCTGTATTGTTAGTATTTGAGCTTATACTTACTCCCTCTATTGGCTGTTGAGTAAGGATATCTAAAATTGTTATTTCTTGTGCGCTAATTCTAAAACTAATTGAAATTAGTATTATTACGAGATACTTCATGTTCTTAATGATTCAATAATTAAGTGACTGGTCATATTTTTAAGCTCATGATGTTGTAATTTATAGTATTGAATTAAATGCAATAAAATTTGATTTCTATTTTGATATGGAATATTGATGTCTTTATTTTCAAGTAATTCTCTCAAGTAGGTTGAATTATCTTTTTCAATATAGTAGTTTAGTTGTTGATTGTTGTTTGTAAACCCGCCTAGTTCCATATTAAAGTATGCTCCATTTATTTCTTCTTTAGAGGGTGAGAAACCAAGGTATTCTGAAAGTCGAATTAAGAATATTATGGGAAAGTTTGGATTAATTTTTTCTATACTATTTAGGTCAATTTTTAACTCCCACATAAATTTGAATAGTGCTTTGTCTTTTTCGGTTTCTAACAAAACTTTTGAAATTACTTCAGCAACAAATATGGATAGAAAATTCTTTTTTATATCAATTCCATCAGTAATTTGTGTGTGTTCTAAAGCAATTTCGCTAATGTATTGCAGGCTGTTTTTAGTTAGATGAGTTGCATTGATACTAAGTAATTGAAGTGGTTGAAAATGCCCTAGTTTTTTTTTTGATTTATTAGCTCTTACTCCTTTTACAATAAAACTTTGTACTCCTTTTTCTTCAGTAAAAATTTTTGCTATAATGGAGCTTTCTCCTTGTTTTAAATAACTTAGGGCAATAGCCCTGCTTTTATACTTCATTAGTGAATAAACAAGATCTTACTTACTATTTTCTCTACTCCATTTATGTCGGTACTAAATACTAGATATACGCCAGTAGATACTCTGTCTCCATTTTTATTCTTACCGTTCCAACTCGCCTGCCCTCCTTTTGCAAAATCCTCAAAGACTAAATTGCCATCTATATCAGTAATTTTTATATTAGCACCAGTAACTAGTCCACTTATTGAAATTATGCCATTATAGGTCTCTCTAACGGGGTTAGGGAAGACTTTTGTTGTTGATTGTGTTGTAGCTCCTTTTGTTGCGTCGGAACGGTAAGAGATGAGTCCTTTTCCAGTACCAATAAAGACTTCACCACTTGTTGGGTTTATTGTAATATCATAAATATCATCTGAAAACAGAGGGCTATTATTGGTTGTAAAATGTAGAATTTCTTCCATCCCATCACCTGATATTAGAAAAACTCCTGATTTTTCAGTGCCAATCCATTTTCTGTTTGCTCCATCTATTGTGATACATTTTATTTTTTCTTCACTTAGTAAATATTGACCATATTCTCCTTCAGTGATTAATATTTGTTGTGCATCAAAATTATCCCCAGAAAATATTGCTGAAGGATTATAGAAAACACCAATCCCCTTATCAGTCCCTACCCAGATTTCTCCATCTAAATCTTCAGCTATAGAATAGACTTCCATTGATGGTAGATTTCCCTGACCTACAGTATTTTTAATTGTTTTGTACTGGTCATCACTTGGGTCAGAGATTGTATTATTTTCATCATAAACAAAGAGTCCTCCTGATCGCCCAATTACTCCCCATTTTTGGTTGAATTGATCTATTATTAAATCATCAAAAAACAGTCCAATTTTATTTTGATTCATACTAAATGAGAACCACTCATCATTTTTAGTTTTTACAAATAGTGGATGGTTAACTTCTGAACTTAATCCCCATAAATTCCCATCATCATCAAACTTTATATCTGAAATTCTAATTCTATTATTGGAATAATAGACTGTGTCTAATACCCCATTTGTATTATTATATCCGTACTTCTCAATAAAATCTTCATCCTTCATTTTTGATATTCCATGATACCAAGATGCATAGAATGTATAGTCATCTTTTACTGCAACTTCTAATATATCTCTAGCCCCACCTATTTCTGATCTATTGTTATTAATCCATGTGTCTGTGGTGTTTTTAAAAGATACTCCATCATCTATTAATGAATTTAATCCAAAGTTTGAATGCCCACCATGGCACATGTAAAGCGTGTTGTCTTCATATTCTAGGCTATAAATTTCATTTCTTATTGGGCCTTCTGGTATAAAACTTTCTTGATATTGGGAATTAATGAATTTTAAAAGCCCATTATTATCATCTGCTACCCATAGATATCCTTCACTATCATTATAAATAAAATTAATATCTTCTAACTGATTATTAAGTATAGTGTCTGCACTTAATAAAAGATTATTATACTTTAGTATGGTATCATTATTTGTTAGGAATAAAGAATTTTTATTGTAAAAAGAGTTTCCGTTTCCAACCCAAATTGAATCTTCTATTGCGAAAATATTTTGATAATTTTCAGTTCTATTTGTATCCAACATCCAGCTATTAAAGTCAAACAAACTAGATGAGTTTTTATCTGCGTAATATACGCCACCTGCTGTTGCTACAAAAATATTACTAATGTTAAAGGCGCAGCTATTTATCTCTTCAAAATTACCATTTTGACCAATTTTATATGTGTCTTTTATTTCTTCATTTTCTAAATCAAGAAGTACCAACCCAAAAGTGCACGATAGGTAAGCTATTTTCTCTTTAATGATTATATTGTTGATAAGCTTGTTTCCAGTTATTTCTTTTCGTTTTATGTCAGAAATATTAATAATTTGATTGTTTTTTATTAGATCAATATTACAATTTTCATAAGTAATAATAGTAATTTTAGAATCTTGGTCGTAAGCAATTTGGTTAATTCCAATATCAGAGAGTCCTGTTACTTTTGACATTCTGTTAACTGTGTTGTCTTCTTTGTTGATGTAAAATAGTCCTCCATTAGTTACACAATAAATTTTGTTGTCAGCTTCTGCTATGTAGCTAGCGCTAGTGTATGATTGGTAATCTTTCCAATATCCAATTGGTACATCTTGTGCGTTAATAAATAATGGAAGTAATAATAAGAATAGTTTTTTCATAATCTAAGAGCAATAATACTATAATACAATCAGATAACTTCTTAATAGATAAAAAATTGTAATACTTAATTAAAGATTACTTTTGCGTTTTAGGCCTAGTAGTTCAACTGGATAGAATATCAGATTTCGGCTCTGACGGTTGGGGGTTCGAGTCCCTCCTAGGTCACTATTTTCTTTGGGTAATAATTTTTCTGATTTCCCCATTTGAATACTTATATATTAGAACTGAATTTTCTTTATATTTTGTTTTTTTGCCTAATAAATCATAAATTTCAAAACTTAAATTATTTTCGGTACTATTTTCTAAAATTGAACTAGTACAGCTAATTATTACTGTTGTTGTATCATTAATTTGATGACTAAGTTCTGACTGAATATCACTATAAAATTGTAAAGGGCCGTTAATGTTTGGATTGATAAATAAATTTGTGAAATGCACCTCACTTGTGAATCCGCTAGTATAGTTGTTTCCATCACTTGCTGATGTTGAGCTTACTTTTATTCCTCCATTCACGTTTTCTATAACAAAGAATCCTATCAAGTTTCCAGAGCTATCATATGAATTAATTGTTGCATAGTTTTGTCCTGCAATAATTCCTGCTTTTAATGTAGCTGATATGTTTTGTGTACTGGTATTCATTATTGCGTATCCTACAGAATCCCCTGTAGATAATGCTTGAATATTGAAACTTCCCCCATCTGAAGTAATTATTGATGTGCCAATATCTGGTTCGTTTAATGATTGACTTATATATAAGGACAAATTTGTTGGAGTGTTGCAATTATTGTTCCCAATGCTATTTGTAATAATTGGATTAAATATTGAAGGGATAAATGTTCCTGTTGTAAAAGTATCTGTTGTTGACCATATAGAAGCCATTTGGTTTGTTGAGTCACAAAATGACATTATTTCCCACTCATAAGTAGTGTTTGGCTGTAGTAAAGGAAGATTCCTGACACTGTCTAGCCCTCCAATATTTCCTAAATTTCCCCATGTTGATGATCCATAAACTTTATAATGTATTTTATAATGATCGACATTTGATAGAGGTGTCCAATTTGCTAAAGCATTATTATAATTAATATTTGTAGTGTATAGCCCTGTTGCTTGTGTGCATTGTGAAAACCCGTAATTTGAGTTTATTAATATTAAAAGTATTATTATGATTTTTTTCATTTCTATTTTGTTTCTGTAAAGATACAATATTATCTTATAACTATAATCAATTGATATTAAGCGATTTATATATACACCTCTAAATGGGCTAACTTAAATTATTTGACATTCACTCTGGTAATACTGTTTGCTTGTCTTAAAATAGCTTAAAATGCTTTTATTGTTTCTCAAACACATAAATAATGCTCGAACATCCCCTTTTTGTAAGAATCCCAAAAATATTTGATAGTAAGCCAATTATAAAACCGTTTATAAAATTCTTTTTTCCAGTTTTAAACTCTTCACTTAATAGTGATACATAAAAAGAGTCAAATAACATTGGCTTCTTTTCTGTAAGCTTAAAATTATGATTAAGAAATAATTTCTCAATACTTGACTTTGAAAAATGCCATAAATGAATTGGTACATCCCACCCTGCCCAGAACTCTTTATAGTGATCTGCGTCCCAGCTCTTGTGATTAGGAACGGCAATAATGACTTTTCCTTTCATGCTAAGTATTCTATTAAACTCTTCTATTGTTTTGTTTAGTGAAGGGATATGTTCAATGACATGCCACATGCTTAGAGAATCAAATTGATTTTTTTGAAATTGATCTAAGTTTGTGTTTTCACTAACTGAAAGATTGAAATTTTTGATTGCTTGTTCCCTTGCTAATTTAGAAGGTTCTATCCCTTTTGTATTATACCCAGCACTTTTACAAGCGTTTAAGAACTCTCCTGTCCCACATCCAATATCAAGATGATTTTTCTTTTTTGATGTTCTTTTAAGAAGATTTAATTTTGTTCCAATAGCATATTTTCTTACTGTGTGATACATCCAATTAAACAATCCTTTAGTGTTGTTTGTGTGTGAGATATACATGTCTGACTTGTAATACTCTCCTAATGAATTATTTTTTGGTCTTGGATTAGTAAAGGTAAAGTCACATGTTTCACATGAAACAATTGTAAATTTCTCTTTAGATGTCGAGTGATCTATGCAGTCTAATTTCTTTAATAAATTACTGCCTGAGCAAACAGGACAATTATCTAGTAATATCATCTTCCTAAGTATATTAAAAGCACATTAATATCAGAAGGTGAAACTCCACTTATTCTTGATGCCTGCCCTATTGTTTTAGGTTGTATGGCGTTTAGTTTTTCTCTGCCTTCAGTTGATATAGAATGAAGTTTATCAAATTTAAAATCTTTGGTGATTTTAATATTTTCAAGCCTTGATAATTTCTCAGCTGACTCCTTTTCCTTGTTTAAATAACCTTCATATTTTATTTCAATTTCAGCCTGTTCAATAGCTTCTATCGTGCACTTTTTTTCTTTTAAGTACACATCTAACTCCTCACAAACTAATAGGTCAGTTAAAGTAATATGCGGCCTTGATAGTACTGCTTTAATTTTAACTTTTTGCTTTAAAACTGCACTTCCTAATTTTTCTAATACAGGATTTATGTCCTTTGGATCTATACTTTGTATGCTTAAGAATTTTATTAGTGCTGCTGTTTCAATTTCTTTCTTTTCAAGCTGTTCTAGTCTTTCAATTTTAGCAAGACCTAATTTGTAACCTTTTTTAGTAAGTCTGATATCAGCATTGTCCTGTCTCAAAAGTAATCGGTATTCAGCACGAGAGGTAAACATCCTGTAAGGCTCTTCAGTTCCTTTTGTTATTAGATCATCTATTAGAACACCAATATACGCATCAGACCTACTTAATATAAATTCTTCTTTTTCATGCGTATTTTGATGAGCATTTATACCTGCCATAAGTCCCTGAGCTGCAGCTTCTTCATAGCCTGTAGTACCGTTTATCTGACCGCAAAAGAATAGGTTGTTTACTAGCTTAGTCTCTAGTGTATGTTTAAGTTGTGTTGGTGGGAAATAATCATATTCAATAGCGTATCCAGCTCTAAACATTTTTACTTTTTCAAGACCTTTAATTTTTCTTAATGCTTTAAGCTGTACAGCTTCAGGAAGTGAAGTAGAGAATCCATTTAAATATATTTCGACAGTTTCCCGTCCTTCTGGTTCGATAAATAACTGATGTCTATCTTTGCTTGCAAAGCGTTCTATTTTATCTTCAATTGATGGGCAGTATCTTGCTCCTACTCCTTTTATTCTGCCTGTAAACATTGGAGAATCTTCAAATCCTTCTTTTAATATCGCATGAACTTCTGGTGATGTGTAAGTGATAAAACAAGAGTGTTGATCTTTTATTTTCTCTTTAGTCATGTATGAAAAACTTACAGTATTCTCATCTCCTGCTTGTTCTTCAGTTACTGAATAGTCGATTGTTCTACCATCTAACCGTGGTGGTGTACCTGTTTTCATTCTACCACTTTTGAATCCTAAATCAATTAATTGCTTTGTAATTCCTTCAGCTGACGGCTCTCCTGAACGACCACCTTTGTAATTCTTTTTACCTAAATGAATTAGTCCGTTTAAGAAAGTTCCGTTACATAGCACGACACTTTTTGCTGATATTTCAACTCCCATTTTAGTGATTACTCCTGTAACCGTCCCTTTTTCGGTAGTGATATTATCTACAGTATCTTGCCAGAAATCAATATTTTTATTTCCTTCAAGTCCTTTACGCCATTCTTTCTCAAATACTTTTCTATCACATTGCGCTCTAGGACTCCACATAGCAGGTCCCTTGCTTTTATTAAGCATTCTAAACTGAATAGATGAAGCATCAGTAATTATGCCTGACAATCCTCCTAAAGCATCAATTTCTCTTATTATTTGGCCTTTTGCCACACCACCCATAGCAGGGTTGCAAGACATACGCGCTAGAGTTTCTAAATTTTGTGTTACCAATAGTACTTTTGAACCAAGAGTTGCAGCAGCATGTGCTGCTTCACAACCAGCATGCCCTCCTCCTACTATTATTACATCATACACTTCTTCTAATTTCATATTGTTTTTACTAGAATCATATCAAAAATATTGATAATCAGTTATTTGTAAATTTATTTAAATAATAATTTTCTTTTTTACGCATTGTATTTGCGTCTTTTTCAATCTTGTCTTTATAGCCGAGCAAATGTAGTAAACCGTGCACCATCACTCTGTGTAATTCAGTTAAATAATTAACTTTGAATATTTTAGCGTTTTCAACTACTCTTTCAGTACTGATAAGTATATCTCCACTTATTATTTCTTCTTCAGAATAATCAAAAGTAATTACATCAGTAAGAGTGTTATGGTTTAGAAATTGGATGTTTTTTTTAAGTAAGTATTCATCATTGCAGAATATATATACAAGTTCTCCTATTAACATACCTTCTTCTTTAATAACACTTATTAGCCATAAATTTAGATCTTCAGTATTGCTTAATTTATTATTTTCTATGTACTGAAAATCTATCATTTTTCTTCTTTAATTATGGTATTGAAATATGTATTCACCTTTTTTTTATAATAGGGTTTTAACTGTACAGGTGTTGTTTTTAAAAGCTCTTCTTGCTGTTGTTTTTTCTTTTTATATTCCAAGTATTGTTCAGTTTTATTATCAGGCGTGTAATTCCACTCAGTTGATTTTCGTTGATCATCTTCTCCTTGTTCTCTTTCGGATTTTTCTGCTTCAAGTAATCGAGTAAGAATTTCTTCTTGCCGTGATATTGTTTCTTGCGTTATTCTATTATTTATGATATCTGTTTCATTCTCTTCCATATCCTTAATTATCTTATCAAGCTTCCCTTTTTCGCCATTCTTTCCTTGTTCATCTCTTAATTCCATCAACTGTTTTCTTATAGATTCCTGTTGTTTTGCAAGCTGCATCAATTTTTTAGAATTTTTTTCTCCCTTCTTTTTCCCTTTTTCGCCTTTTTTCCCTTTTTTCATTTCCTTGTTCAGTTTCTTTTGGGCATCTTTTAATTCTGACATTGATGGTTTTTTAGAATTAGGATTAGGTTTGTTGCATTGTTTTTTCCCAGGTGTTTTATTGGCTAAATCTTTTTGCATTTGCTCCAATATTTCTGATAAAAGTAAAGCTAAGTTGTTAGTAGAAGTCATTACAAATTGCTGGCGTTCGGCAGCTTTATTCACTCTTCTTTCCTCCAATTCTTTCGTTGACTTTATCATATTATTATTGATAGCGGCAATCTCTTTATTGATAGTTGCTTGTATTTGCACAACTCTTTTGCTTAGTGCTAATAATGAATCTTCAATAATTTGACTATCGTCAGCTAGTTTGTTTTGTTGCTTTACTACTTGTATAAATTCATCACTATTTTTAGGAATATTATAAGCACGTAACATTAACTCTTCCTGATCAAAAGAAAGGGTAACCAAATTTTCAAGTATTTTCCTTAAGGTCTCCATATCTTCTTGAGGCTTATCTTGGGAGCTACTTTGCTGCATACTTTCTAGTTGCTGTTCTAATTCTTCTAATTCCTGAATGGTTTCTTCTTGTGCTTTTTTAGCTTTCTTTTTCTTACCTTTTTCTAGAGCGTCCTTACTCTCTTGCATTTTTTGTTTTATAGTTTCTTCTTGAGCTTTTGTATCAGGAATTTTGTTTTTATCATCTAGCTCCATATTTTTCTTTCTGATATCTTGCAGATCTTTCTTCACATCCTCCATTTTTTTACTCAGCTCTTCTTGTTTTTTAGCAAGCTCTTCTTTTTCTGACTTTCCTTCTTCAGTTTCTTTTTTTAAAGCTTCCTGTTCTTTTTTAAGTTCTTCTATCTTCTCAAGCGTTTCTTCTACTTTCTGCTCAAATTCTAACTGTTTAAATAGCTCTAGCTCTCTATCTAATTCTTTTTCTAAATCTGTATTTTCTTCATCTAATTTATCTAGTAACTCCTTTAATTTTTCTTTATCAGCCTTTTCCATCATTTCCTCCATTTCCTGTAGAAGTTTTTTGGTTTCTTCATCAAGGACTTTATTCATTAATTCCTGTAGTTGTTTTTGCTTTTCCAGTATTGAAGAATTTAATTTTTCTTTGTTCTTAAGGTTATCGTTATTTTTTTGTTGGGTATCTTTAATTTGTTTGATTAACTGTTTCTGTTTTTTAAGTATTTCTTTAGCTTTTTGCTTTTCTTCCCAAGTAATTTTTTTCTTTTCTAAAATGGATTTATTCAGTTCTGCAATATCTTTTTTAATTTCATTGGCAAGTGATATTGACTTGTTAAGTCCGCTTTTTGTTTTTTCGTTTTCAGCATCCTTTTTTAAGATTAACTCTTCTTTTGTTGCTTCTTTGTATGAAAAACGCGTGCTTTTTGTGCTTTTTGATCCATTTACACCATCATTATCCCAGACTTCAAAATAGTATGCTATCTCGTTTCCTGATGCTAATTTTAAATCATTAAAATTGAAAGTAAAAAAGAAAAGTTCTTTTGAGAGTTGCTTAATCGTTAATTCCTGACTGACTAGAGGATTAGTGTCATTACTTGTAATTTGATAATTAAAAATCAATTTTTTTAATAGATAATCATCCTCAATTTCTCCGCTAAACAAAAATTGAGCATTTGTACTATCAAAACTCTGGGTTACTTTAATGTGAGGATAAGCATCAGGAATAACTTTTATATAATAGGATAAGGTATCACTTAGCTGATGTTTGTTTTGGGTGATGATTTGATATGGAGTACTAATGAAAAAAGATTTTTTATAATTAAATGTATTTGTTGTGCTTTGGTTGTGTTTGCTTTCAGAAAAAATAAGATAGACAACTTCCGTATTCTGTAATTTCACTTGCCATTGTACGCTAGTACCTTCAGGAATAATTATATCTCCATTATTTTTTATGGTTTCATTTTTTGTTTTTGTGTAGTTCGGGTAGTTTAATTGCAGGCTAAAATCTACAACTTTAGGCTGTGGGAGTGCTTTCAAAGTATAGTTTTCACTTTTATACCCTCCTGCTAAGAATTGAAATTGAATATCATTATTTACCCCTTTAAAAAGGTATTCAAAAGTAGTATTGCTATTTTTTTTAAAACGAAATGAATTACCATTTGATTGGATGAATACTTCATTAGGAATTTCATTTCCAATTATCTCTATTGCTAGCTTATAATCTTCAAATTGAATTACTTCCAATTTAGGGTTTAAAATAAGGTATTGAAATGGTGCTTTTGGTTCAAAAAAAGTATTGTGTTTTAGTATTCTGGCTGAACTTTCGGTAAGTATATATTGTTTGCCAGAAATGATAAAAAGTAAGATTATTACAACTGGAATAAGTATCCATTTTGTATATTTCTTATTATCAGAATAATTAATTGCACTCCCAAATGAAATGGGTTTTATATCATTTATTTTTTGCTGAATACTCGCATTTATTAGTGCATTTTCAGTTGCACTCATATCCTGTAATTCCAGAATATTTAGCAGCTTATCTCCAACTTCAGTAAAATGAGTTCCGATAATTTTTGCTGCCTGTTTATGGCTTAATATTTTTCCGAAACTTAACAAATGAAGTAAAGGAATAAGAATATATTTTATAGCAATTAGTGCATTAACAGTTAGATAAGTCCAGAATAAAAAGGTGCGACTTCCTACCCCAAATTGCGTGAAATGCTCAATAGTCGAAAAAAGAATAAAGAAAATAGTCAGTACCGCTAAAGAATAAATACCCCCTTTAATTAGCAGATTGGTATAAAATCGTTTAACGAATTTATTCAGTTTTTCAAACAGCTCTATTTTAGGCTCAGTATTCATCATTGCAAAAGTACAATTTTTAACGGCTTTTCATAAAACTATATTACTTGATAAATCTTATCTTTGCAACCGAAAAATAAAATACAATGTCAGAAGTAAGAGTACGATTTGCACCAAGTCCGACAGGACCATTACATATTGGAGGAGTAAGAACTGCTCTTTATAACTACCTTTTTGCCAAAAATAAAGGAGGGAAAATGATTTTGCGTATTGAAGATACCGATCAAGCAAGATTTGTAGATGGAGCCGAACAATATATCATTGAATCTTTAAAATGGTGTGGAATTGAGTTTGATGAATCAGTTTTTGCTGGGGGAGATTTTGGACCGTATAAACAATCGGAAAGAAAGGAGTTGTACTTGCCTTATGCTGAGCAATTGGTAAAAGATGGTTTTGCTTATTATGCTTTTGATACTACAGAAGAGTTAACTGCAATGCGAGAAAGAATGAAAGCAGCAGGAGTTCCTTCTCCACAATACAATGCAGTAACGCGTACTACAATGCAAAATTCTTTAGCTCTATCGGAAGATGAAGTGAAAATAAGAATGGATGCTGGAGAGACATATGTTATCCGTATAAAAATGCCTAGAAATGAAGAGGTGAAACTAAACGATATTATTAGAGGCTGGGTTGTTGTAAATACCAATAATATGGACGATAAAGTTATCTTTAAATCGGATGGTATGCCAACTTATCATTTGGCAAATATAGTTGATGATTATATGATGAAAATTTCCCATGTAATAAGAGGAGAGGAGTGGTTGCCATCAGCCCCTTTACATGTTTTATTATACCGATATTTAGGATGGGAGGATGCAATGCCACAATTTGCACATTTACCTTTGATACTAAAGCCAGATGGAAACGGAAAGTTAAGTAAGCGTGATGGAGATAGATTAGGATTTCCAGTTTTCCCAACTCAGTGGATGAACCCTGAAACAAAAGAAATTAGTTCAGGTTACAGAGAGAGTGGTTACATATCGGAAGCTTTTATAAATATGCTTTCCTTTTTAGGGTGGAACCCAGGGACTACACAAGAGATTTTCTCTATGGAAGGTTTGATTGAAGCTTTCAGTTTAGAGAGAGTAGGGAAAGCAGGGGCAAAGTTTGATTTTGATAAAACAAGATGGTTCAATCAACAATATTTAAGGTCAAAATCAAAAGAAGAATTAGCACAAGATTTACAAATAATCTTAAAAGAAAATGGAGTAGAGGCTGAAGATGATTTTGTGGAAACTGTTTGTGAGCAGTTGAAAGAAAGAGCTACTTTTGTAAAAGACATGTGGGAAGAAGGGAAATATTATTTTTCTGCACCTACTAGCTATGATGAGAAAACAATTCGTAAAAAATGGAAAGAAGATACTCCAAAATATGTGTCGGAATTAAAAGATAAATTATCAATATTATCTGATTTTTCATCTGAAAATATTGAAGTAGAATTTAAAAAATACTTGGAGGAAAATGAGTTAGGAATGGGAAGATTATTACCTGCCTTCAGAGTTTGTTTAACAGGACTTGGGATGGGACCTTCACTCTTTGATATTGCTTCTCTTTTAGGTCAAGAAGAAACAATTAAAAGAATGGAAACAGCTTTAGAAAAAATTAACTAATGGGATTAATTACAGTAGAAGGAATTAGAGTTTTTGCTTATCATGGTCACTTACCAGAAGAAGCTATTTTAGGCGGACATTTTATAGTAAATGTTTGGGTGGAAGCGGATACAGTTGAAGTTGAAAAAACAGATGATTTGAAACATACAGTGGACTATGTAAAAATCATAGCAATTGTAAAGCAGCAAATGGCAATCCGATCGAATATGATAGAACATTCAGCAAAAAGAATTGTTGACGCAATACTAACTTTACATAAAGTACAAAAAGTAACGGTAGAGTTAGAAAAGGTATTACCTCCAATTGACGCTACTTTCGATAAAATATCAGTTACTGCAGAAGGAGAAAACTAAGCCAAGTGTCTAGTAATGCTTACTTTTTTAGCAATTATTTCATGTAGCTTTTCTACTGAGATTCTTTCTTGTATCATAGTATCTCTATCTCGTAAAGTAACCGAATTGTCTTCTAAAGTTTGATGGTCAACTGTAATACAAAAAGGAGTACCAATTGCATCTTGTCTTCTATATCTTTTGCCGATAGAATCCTTTTCTTCATACTGGCAATTGAAATCAAGCTGTAACATTTTCATTATTTCTCTTGCTTTTTCTGGCATTCCATCTTTTTTAGTAAGTGGTAAGATGGCTGCTTTTAATGGAGCCAAAACTGCAGGAATTTTAAGAACAACTCTACTTTCTCCATTCTCTAATTCTTCTTCACGGAAAGAATTACTTAATACAGTAAGGAACATTCTATCCAAACCAATAGATGTTTCTACTACATAAGGCACATAGCTTTCTCCTAATTCAGGATCAAAATATTGTAATTTTTTCCCAGAATGTTCTTGATGTGCTTTCAAATCAAAATCCGTACGGGAATGGATACCTTCTAATTCTTTAAATCCGAATGGAAATTTAAACTGAATATCTGTAGCAGCATTAGCATAATGCGCTAAGTTCTCATGATCATGGAAACGGTAATTATCCTCTCCCATTCCTAATGAATTATGCCATTTCATTCGGAAATCTTTCCAATAATCATACCATTTCATTTCTTCTCCTGGACGAACAAAAAATTGCATTTCCATTTGTTCAAATTCACGCATTCTGAAAATAAACTGACGTGCTACAATTTCATTTCGGAAGGCTTTCCCAATTTGAGCAATTCCAAAAGGAATCTTCATGCGAGCTGTTTTTTGGACATTTAAAAAGTTTACAAAAATACCTTGTGCAGTTTCAGGACGTAAATACAAATCGGAAGAACCATCAGCAGTAGCTCCCATTTGTGTTTTAAACATCAAGTTAAACTGACGAACATCCGTCCAATTATTAGTGCCTGAAACAGGACATTTTATGTCTAACTCTTCAATTAATGCTTTTACTTTTTCCAGATCACCTGAAGAAAGAGAAGTATTCATTTTCTCATTTATGTCATCAATTTGTTTTTGTCTATCTAAAATCCTTCCATTGGTAGCAAGAAATTCTTCTTTGTTAAAAGCATCACCAAAACGCTTTTCAGCCTTTAAGACATCTTTGTCAATTTTAGTTTCTATTTTAGCAATATGATCTTCTATTAATACATCAGCACGGTATCTTTTCTTAGAATCTTTGTTGTCAACTAAAGGGTCGTTAAAAGCATCTATATGGCCGGAAGCTTTCCAAGTAGTAGGATGCATAAAAATAGAAGAATCTAGCCCAACAATATTTTCGTGCATATTTACCATTGATTTCCACCAATAATTTTTGATATTATTTTTAAGTTCCACTCCATTAGGCCCATAATCGTAAGCAGCTGCTAAACCATCATAAATTTCTGAGGATTGGAATACATAGCCGTACTCTTTTGCATGGGAGACAACTTTTTTAAATATATCTTCATAATTTGACATGCTACAAAAGTAGTAATTTATTGTAGTTTTGTCTTATGATTCAAGTTCAGGATAAAATAATTTCTTTGGATGTTTTTGAAAAACATTTTGTGTGCGATTTAAACGCTTGTAAAGGGGCCTGTTGTGTGGAAGGTGATTCAGGAGCGCCATTATTAAAAGAAGAGGAAAAGATACTAGATGAGATTTACGAGAAAGTAAAGCCATATATGAGAGATGAAGGAATTATTGAGATTGAAAATCAGGGAATTGCAGTGTATGATGCAGATGGCGATTTGACTACTCCACTGATAAATGATAAGGAATGCGCATTTGTGACTTTTGAAAATGGAATTACAAAATGTACTATTGAAAAAGCATATCTAGATGGAAAGACAGATTTTAAAAAACCAATTTCATGCCATTTATTTCCAATACGAATAAAAGAATACCGTGATTTTGATGCGCTAAATTATGAGGAAATTAAAATTTGTGAGCCTGCCTGTAAATGTGGGAGTGAATTAGAAGTTCCTGCTTATGCTTTTTTGAAAGAGCCACTTATTCGTAAATATGGAGAGGATTGGTACAAGGAATTGTTAGATGTGGCTAAAACGATAAGCCAATAAAAAACGAGCTATAAAGCCCGCTTCTCATTTCTATTTTTTTAAATATTTCCAATCCACATAAAAAGTACCAAGGGGTAGGATAGAGGCTAGTAATACAATTCCTAAATCTTTAATTCCCCAATTCTCATTTTCTTTAATTAGAAATGCGAATAGTATATAGCTGACAAATAAAATTCCGTGTGGCATCCCAAGGAATTTCACATAAGTTGGGTCACCTAATTGGTATTTGAAATACAAACCAACTGTCATTAAAAGGATATAAGATACTCCTTCTAAAAATGCAATGATTCTAAATGTATTTTTCATTAATCCTATTTAAAAGCGTTCTCTCCTGTAATATCCATACCTGTAATCAACAAGTGAATATCGTGTGTTCCCTCATAAGTAACTACCGATTCTAAATTCATCATATGTCTCATGATTGAATATTCTCCTGTAATTCCCATAGCACCTAAAATTTGTCTTGCTTCACGAGCGATATTAAGCGCCATATCCACATTGTTCCGTTTACACATAGAAATTTGTGCAGTAGTTGCTCTACCTTCATTTTTAAGTACCCCCAAGCGCCAAGTTAATAATTGTGCTTTAGTGATTTCAGTAATCATTTCAGCCAATTTCTTTTGTTGTAATTGGAAAGAAGCAATTGGTTTTCCAAACTGAATCCTTTGTTTTGCATATCTTAAAGCAGTATCATAACAATCCATTGCTGTACCAATTGTCCCCCAAGCAATTCCGTATCTGGCAGAATCTAAACATCCTAATGGAGCTCCTAATCCATCCTTATTTGGTAAAATATTATTTTTAGGGATTTTTACATTATCAAACACTAATTCTCCTGTTGCTGAAGCTCTTAAACTCCATTTATTATGTGTTTCAGGAGTAGTAAATCCTTCCATTCCTCTCTCTACTAACACCCCTTTAATCCTTCCTTCATCATTTTTTGCCCATACTACAGCAACATCAGCAAAAGGAGAATTTGAAATCCACATTTTAGCGCCATTTAATATATAATGATCACCCATATCTTTTATATTGGTTACCATTCCTCCAGGATTCGACCCATGGTCAGGCTCAGTAAGCCCGAAACAACCAATAAATTCTCCAGTTGCTAATTTTGGTAAAAACTTCATTTTTTGTTCTTCACTACCATATTTCCAAATTGGATACATTACCAAGGATGATTGAACAGATGATGTAGAACGAATTCCACTATCTCCTCTTTCTAATTCTTGCATTATTAGGCCGTAAGAAATTTGATCAAGTCCAGCCCCACCATATTCTACTGGAATGTAGGGTCCAAAACCACCAATTTCACCTAGTCCTTTTATAATTTGTTTTGGAAATTCAGCTTTCTGACAAGCCTCTTCAATAATTGGAGAAACTTCTCTTTTCACCCACTCTCTAGCGGCATCTCTAATTAATTTATGCTCCTCTGTTAGTAGTTCGTCCATTTGAAAGTAATCAGGCGCTTGGTATAAATCTTGTGACATAATGTTGTTAAATTTTTGACAAAAGTATATATTTTATAGCTAAAAAATGAGTTCTTAAAAGTTATATTTGCATTAGTAATAATAACACTAATGATTGCGTTAATAAAAACTATTTTTAATCAGGATATAATATTTGTATTACTTACAATTTCATTTTTGTTAATTGCAATGTTAAAGTCGTTCTATTGGAATCATGCAAAACTTCTTTTTATGGGAATTTTTGCTCAACGCTACGCAAACCAGTATTTAAGAGAAGAAAATGCTTTTACTGAAAGAGTGAGTTTTATTACCTTTTTATTGATGTCAATTAATATTTCACTTATTATTCTAAAGCTAGTTCCTAAAACTTCAGTTTTAGAAACTTTTAGTTTAATTGTTGGTGTGATGCTATTTTTTATTATTAAAATTGGATTAATACTTTTGTTAGGTAGTATCTTCCGAGTAAAAGATATCGCAAAGTTAGGCATCTTTTTTTCTTTGCTTTTTGACAGAACTTTTGGTTTTCTTCTCTTTCCCTTAATAATATTAGTCTACTTTTTTGCATTTAACATTACCCCTTTTATTATGCTAATACTTGCTATTATTTTTATAGTTCTGTTATTGCTAAAGTTATTTTGGCTTTGGAAGATAGGAACAAATGCCTTTGGTCTCTCTCATTTCTATATATTTTTGTATCTTTGCACGCTCGAAATTTCCCCACTACTATTACTAGGAAAAGGAGTTGTTTATTAATCAAAAGGCAAAGGAATGATAGAAAAAATTAAGAAAGTAAAGTCAATATTAATTTCACAACCAAAACCTGAGGGAAAATCTCCATATGCAGCTATTGAGCTAAAGCATAAATTAAAGATTGATTATAGACCCTTTATGCATGTTGAGGAAATTTCGGCACAAGAATTCAGAGAGCAAAGAATTTCTATCTTAAATCATGACGCAGTAATTTTTACTTCAAAAAATGCTATGGATCATTATTTTGGAATGATGGAGAAATTAAGATTAAGAATTCCTGATTTTACAAAATACTTTTGTGTTTCTGAAGCTATTGCACATTACTTACAGAACTTTATAACTTACCGTAAGCGTAAAATATTTACAGGAGAACAGACTTTAGCGAGTCTAATTCCTATAATGCAAAAACACAAGGATTCAAAGTTTTTATTCCCTTGTTCAGATGTACTTAAAAAACAGATGAATAAATCATTGGAGGAAAGTGGATTGGAATACACAAAAGCACAAATGTATAAAGTGGCTTGTTCTGATTTATCTGATTTAAATGATGTTAAATATGATGTTCTTGTATTTTTTAGTCCAACTGGAATCAAATCTCTTTTAGAGAATTTCCCTGAATTTGTACAAGGTGAAACTAGATTAGCTGTTTTTGGACCAACAACCATTAAGTCGGTTGAAGACAATGGGTTAAGAGTTGATATTGCAGCTCCAAACAAAAAGGCCCCATCAATGTCAATGGCTTTGGACCAGTATGTTAAAGAGGCAAATAAAAGAAGAAGGTAATTTCTTTTTTAAATAAATAATTTAAAGGAGCTTTCGAGCTCCTTTTTTTGTAATTTTATCATATGTTTGAGTTCCCAAAAAAACAAAAATTGTGCAGTGAAACTGTTATCAAAGAGATGTTTTCTAATGGAAAATCATTTACAACATCTGCTGTTCGTTTAGTTTGGAATAAAGATAATAATGAAGATGGAGTGACTATTAAGTCAATCATTGTCGTTCCTAAGAAAAAGATAAGACTAGCCGTAAAAAGAAATATTGTTAGGAGAAGAATGAAGGAGGCGTATAGGTTGCATAAAATTGAATTGGAAAACATTTTTAAAGACAATAAATTACAGTTGAGTATTGCTATTATTTATCAGAAAGATAAAATATTACCCTATAAAACTGTTGAAGAGGAAATAAAATTAATTTTAGAGCGTTTAAGCAAAGAAATATGAGTGTTATTTTTTCTTTTTTTTTTCGGACAATAATTATTTTATACCAAAAGGTACTTTCTCCTTTATTGCCACCAAGGTGTAGGTATACCCCAACTTGTTCTGCTTACGCTTTGGAAGCAATAATAAAATATGGCCCTTGGAAAGGAGGGAAGCTAACTTTGAAAAGAATATTAACTTGTCATCCCTGGGGAGGGCATGGGCATGACCCTGTTCAGTAAAACACAAAATATGAAGAAAAGATTTAAACTTATAATTTTAGCATTTGCACTGGTCGTTACATCTGTAGTTTCTGTAGGGTTTACTGATAATTACTTTGAAATTGCAAAAAACCTTGATATTTTTACCAATCTATATAAGGAGCTAAATACTTTTTATGTGGATGAAACTGATCCTGGGAAATTAATGAAAGAAGGAATTGATAAGATGTTAAAATCTTTAGATCCTTACACTACATATATTCCAGAATCCGATATTGAGGATTTCCGTTTTATGACCACAGGACAATACGGAGGGATAGGAGCCATAATTACAAAAAGAAAGGATTACGTGTACGTGAGTGAGCCTTATGAAGGATTTCCTGCACAGAAAGCTGGGCTTATGGCTGGGGATAAAATCCTTGAGATTAATGGTAAAACAGCTAAAGACAAAACCACTGAAGAGGTAAGTAAAGTATTAAAAGGACAACCAAATACTTCTGTAACTTTATTGATTGAACGCAAAAACCTTGAAAAACCATTTGAAGTTACTTTTGATAGAGAAAAAGTCTCTGTAAAAAGTGTACCTTATTCTGCTTATATTGAAGATGGAATTGGTTATGTAAAACTTAGAAGCTTTACCAGAAATTGTAGTAAGGATATTAAAAAAGCAATTGAGGAGTTAAAAGCAGAAGGAGAATTAAAAGGGTTAATTCTTGACTTAAGAAGTAACCCAGGGGGTCTTCTAAATGAATCAGTGGATATAGTCAATCTTTTTGTAGAAAAAGGAGAGGAGATAGTAAGTACAAAAGGAAAAATTAAATCTTGGGAAAAATCTTATGTTGCAAATAATAAACCATTAGACACTGATGTACCTTTAGTAGTATTAATCAATTCTTCCTCTGCTTCAGCTTCTGAGATTGTTTCAGGAGCAATTCAGGATTTAGATAGAGGGGTGGTAATCGGGCAAAGAAGTTATGGAAAAGGATTGGTTCAGCAAACAAGAAAGCTGTCCTATAATTCTCAGCTAAAACTTACAGTTGCTAAGTATTACATACCTAGCGGTAGATGCATACAGGCTTTAGATTATTCCAGTAGAAATGAAGATGGAAGTGTTGGGAAAGTCCCTGATTCGTTAATGACAGCTTTTCAAACTAAAAATGGCAGAGAGGTTTTTGATGGTGGAGGGATTAACCCTGATATCATTATTGAATCAGGTAAGGTAAGTAATATTATTATTTCTCTTTTTAGAGAACGCTTATTCTTTGATTATGCAACTGATTTCAGGTTTAAACATGATAGTATTACAGAAAAATTCACCTTTTCAGATGACGACTATCTGCATTTTGTCAACTACCTTTCTGACAAAGAATATACTTATAAAACAAAAACGGAAGAGGCTTTAGAGAAAGTAAAGAAGAAGGCAATTGATGAGGGTTATTTTGAAGCCTTAAGTGATGAGTACGATAAATTATTATTTCAATTGGAGGCAAACAAAGGAGATGATTTGTTTACCAATAAACAAGATTTAAAAGAAATACTGACAGGTGAGATTGCAAGCCGTTATTTTTATCAAGAAGGAAGAATAAAATCAGCTTTAAATTTTGACTCTGAACTTAAAAAAGCAATTGAAGTTTTACAAAATGAAGAGGAGTATAATAGTATTTTAGGGAATGAATAAATTTATCGTTAGAGCTCAACAATTCCTTTTTGTACTATTAGGAGTTTTTATTCCAACTTCCATAGCAATTACCAACCTAATTGTTGCTTTACTTACTATTTGTTGGCTTCTAGAAGGTGATTTTAAAACTAAATTTGATAGTATTAAATCTTCCAAATGGATGCTTTCAATATTTGCATTGATAGCATTTTATGCATTAGGGATGCTCTGGGGTGACCAACACTTAAATGCTGATTGGCAATTCCAACGATTAGCTTTATTGCTTGTCTTTCCTGTTTTAATGACTATGAATTTAAAGCAAGAAACAATTAACCGAGCAATTTTTGCATTTTTAGGAACAGCTTTTATCTCTGGATTGGTAGCTATAGCAATTAATAATAATATTATTTTACCTTTAGGAAATTACCTTTCTTTTATTGATATCTCATGGCGAAACTCTGCTTTTATTACCTATAATTATCATAATGTTATTCTTGCGCTTGCAACAACATTATCATTCTATTTATTGATTGAAAGAAAAAGCAAGTATACTTATTTGTTATTATTATTTATTATAATCTATGCTATTAGTATTTTTACCGAAAGAGGCAGGGCTGGGCAAGTCATCTTTAATTTGTCTGCAGTTTTTTATATTATCTATTATAACAGGAGGAACTTATTGAGGTTATTCACCCTTTTGATTCTATTATTTTCCTTCCAATTTATTGTATATAAATCAACTATAGTGTATAAAAGTAGATTTGATGCTGTATCTAATGTTATTCAAAATAATGGAGATAGAGGAGAGGGGAAAACTGAAGATATTCGTTATGTATTTATTAAAGAATCATTAAGTAGAATATTAGCAAAACCAATATTTGGTTACGGAACAGGTAGTTTTGGAACAATTTTTGAAAATGAAGTTAAAAGTGGACATTATTTTGACACGCATACTACTCCTCACAATCAGTATATATATGTTTGGTTTGAACTGGGTATATTAGGTTTAGTATTACTGCTGTTAATATTCTATCATCAGCTAAAAGAGTTATTCAGAAAAAAGGATGGCATCCATAGAGTCTTACTACCCTTATCTTTTATGTTTCTAATGCTTGTTGATTCCTATTTTTTTATTTTTATTCTGACCATCTGCTATATATTTTTATATACCATATATAGTAGGCATCAGCAAGGGTAAATCCGCTTAATACGTCTGTTTAAACTAGAAAAAATTTCATAAGGAATGGTGCTTAGCTTGTTGGCTATTGACGAAATTGTATTCTTATCTCCAAAAATTACTACTTCATCACCTATTTTTGCAGTTGTTCCTTTAAGGTCAATCATGCAGGAGTCCATACTAATTTTACCAATAATTGGGCAAGCGATATTTTGGACTATAATAACTCCATTGTTAATGCTTAATTTTCTGTTTAGGCCATCAGCATAACCAAAAGGAACTACTCCAATTTTCATATCTTCTTTTGCAAGAAATGAAGCGTCATAACCAACCTTACTACCCTTTTTTATGATTCTTACTTGTGAAATAACACTTTTAAGAGTGCTTATTTGTTGAAGATTATCATCATTACTGACACCATAGAGTCCTATCCCTAAGCGTACCATTTCATATTCTTTATTTGGAAAACGTAAGACACCATTTGTATTGAGGATATGCGTGTCAATAAGTTGATTGATTCCTTTTGAAAATGAACTAGATACTTTTTCAAAAACTTGAAATTGTGCGTTTGTAAAACTGTCTTCTGTACTATTATCACTTGCTGCTAAATGCGAACATATACTTTGTGTTTTTAGTTTTGGATATTTTTGTAAATTAGCTACAAGCTCATTAACTTCACTAGCATCAAAACCATAACGATTCATACCGGTATCGAACTTAATATGTATCCTAATTTCTTTGTTTAATTTTCCGTAAAGATGAAGCAATTCAGAGTTGTAAATAACAACATCTAATTTATTATCAATAATTTGCTGCGTACTTTTTGTGCCAGGATTTGCAATAATAATTGGGATCTTTATTCCACTTTTTCTTATGCGAGTTCCTTCTTCAAAGTCAGCAACCCATAAAGCATGAACTCCCAACTTTTCTAGGTAACTTGAAATAGCGATATCGCCATGCCCGTAAGCGTATGCCTTTACTACTGCAATAATTTTGGTATCTGGATTTAATTTACTTTTTAAATAATTAAAATTATTTGCGAGCTTATCAAGATTAACCTCTAGTATGGTTTCGTGAATTATTTTCATTCTATTAACTTATTTTTCTTGAAAAACATTCTCTGCATAAAGGTTTGTATTCCTCTTTTTCACCAATTTTAATTAGATTTTTATCGTCAGTCATTCTAAAAGAATGATTGGCAATTGCACAGCAATCGATACAAATGGCATGTACTTTAGTAATGTGCTCTGCTATTGCCAAAAGCTGGGGCATAATTCCAAAAGGTTTTCCTAAAAAATCCATATCTAATCCTGCAATAATCACTCTTACCCTAGCATTAGCTAATTCAGTGCAGACAGCAATTAATTCTGAATCAAAAAATTGAGCTTCATCAATAGCTACAACTTGTGATTCATTGGCAAGTTTCAAAATATCTTTTGCACTGTCAACAGCTATAGCCTTGATAGTATTCTCGTCATGAGAAACTACTTTCTGAATATCGTATCGTTTATCAACTAGGGGTTTAAAAACAGCAATGTTAAGTTTTGCAAATTCAGCTCTTTTTAGTCGTCTTAATAATTCTTCTGTTTTGCCTGAGAACATGGAGCCACAAATTACTTCAATACTTCCTTTTTGCATTTGGTGATTTATTTGTGATTCTAAAAACATTTAGCGTAATTTGTTTTGTTAATTTTGCTAACAAAAGTATAAAAGCTATTCTATTTTATTATGAATTTTAAAAGTTTGTTTTCCCTTTCCCTTTTAGTATTATTTGCTTTTTCTCTTAAAGCGAAACCTGACTCTACAAAAATAAATAAAGGAAGAATGATAGTGGTAAGCAGTAGTTTAGCAGCTACATTAGGAGGATCTTACTTATATGTTGAAAATGCATGGTGGTCTGATAAACAAATTCCATTTCATTTTGATGATGGGGCAGATCTTACTTATGCCTTAAATGTTGACAAAGTAGGTCATTTTATGGGTGGCTTGGCAGCAGCAGATTTTTTTTCTTCTTCAATGAAGTGGGTGGGAATGAAAGAAAAAAAATCCCTTTGGTATGGTGCAGCATTTGGATCGGGATTGCAATTAGCAATTGAAATGAAAGATGCTTACGCCCCTTATTGGGGCTTTAGTAAATGGGATTTAGCACTTGGTTCTGCTGGCTCATTTTGGCCAGTTGCACAATATTATAATGATGATTTAAACGCAATTAATTTTAAGTTTTCATATTATAAACGATCAAATATTTATTGGGATTTAGATAGACAAAGAGGAAAAGAAACCAATAAATATGTTTGGCAAGATGATTATCCGAACCAAACCTACTGGGTAACTTTTGATGTTAATCATTTTATTGAAACTTGCTGTTGGCCTGATTGGCTAAATGTTGCAGTAGGTTTTGGAATAGATGATACTCAATATTTAAATGCAAGCAATACAAAAATAGGAGGTAATAATGAATGGTATATCGCCCTTGATTATGATGTTCCTAAAATGTTAAAAAAATGGAATAGTCCAACTGGAAAAAAAGTGAAACATTGGCTTAACTATTTTCACTTGCCAGCACCAACAATAAGAATTAGCCCAAAACTAGAATTATATCCATTATTCCTATAGATTTGTAAGATGTCAAAATTATATTTAATACCGACTCCAATAGGAAATTTGGAGGATATAACCCTTAGGGCTTTACGCTTACTAAAAGAGGTGGATATGGTTTTGGCTGAGGATACCAGAACCACTAGAAAATTATTTACTCACTATGAGATAAGCACTCCTTTAGCTCCCTTCCATATGCATAATGAACATAAAGTGCTTAATAAATGGATAGAACGGATAAAATCGGGAGAAACAATTGCCCTTGTTTCTGATGCTGGTACACCTGCAATTTCTGATCCTGGTTTTTTATTAGTTCGTGAATGTGTTAAAAATGATATTGAGGTTGATTGTTTGCCAGGAGCAACCGCTTTTGTCCCTGCTTTAGTAAATTCAGGATTGCCGTCTGAAAAATTTATTTTTGAAGGGTTTTTACCTGCTAAGAAAGGAAGGCAGACAAGATTAAAAGTATTGGCTGAGGAAGAAAGAACAATGATTTTTTATGAATCTCCTCATAGAATTGTTAAAACCTTAAGTCAGTTTATGGAATATTTTGGAGACGAAAGAATTGTTTCTGTTTCCAGAGAAATATCTAAAATGTTTGAAGAAACTAAGAGAGGAAGTATGAAGGAAGTAAAGGAATATTTTGAAGAGAAGAAACCTAAAGGAGAATTTGTAATTATTGTGGAAGGTAAATAATGGAATTTCAGAAATTCATACATAAAAAGCCTTACTTGATTGCTGGACCCTGTAGTGCAGAATCAGAAAATCAACTTTTAACTATAGCTAAGGCAGTTGAAGATACTGCTGATGTATTTAGAGCTGGAGTTTGGAAGCCAAGAACCAAACCTAACTCATTTGAAGGGGTTGGTAAAGAAGCTTTGTCTTGGCTTAAAACTATTCAACAAGAAACAAGCCTAAAGGTCGTTACAGAAGTGGCAACAGCCAAACATGTTGAACTGTGTTTAGAATCAGGGGTTGATATGCTTTGGATTGGCGCCAGAACAACTGTAAATCCTTTTTATGTTCAAGAAATTGCAGAAGCTTTAAGAGGAGTAGATATACCTGTTTTTGTTAAAAATCCTATTCATCCAGAACTAGGCCTATGGCTAGGTGCTTTTGAACGCTTACATAAAGTTGGGGTAAAACAATTAGCAGCAATCCACAGAGGTTTTTATAGTTATGAGAAAGTTGCTTTCAGGAATGATCCTAAATGGGAAATTCCAATCAAATTAAGAGAAGAAATTAGGGATTTACCAATTATTTGCGACCCAAGTCATATTGCGGGAAAAGCTGCTTTGATTGAAGATATTGCCCAAACTGCTATGGATATTAACCTAGATGGCTTAATGATTGAAACACATCATAATCCTTCTGTAGCTTTAAGTGATGCTGAGCAGCAAGTTACTCCTATAGAGTTAAATCGTATTATGAATAATTTAGTATTGAGAGATACAAAATTAAGAGATGAAGAATTTAAAGGTCAGTTGCTAAATTTTAGGAATCAGATTGATAATTTTGATACAAAAATTATTGAATTGCTAAATAACAGAAAGCAAGTTGTAGAACATATAGCAAATTTTAAAAATGAAAATAGATTAACTATTTTTCAAATTGAGAGATGGTTCGAAATACTAAATACCAGAAAAGAAAATGCAAACTTACTGGGAGTAGACGAGCAAATGGTAGAAGAAATATTTGCTTTAATTCACAAATATTCTATTCTAACACAAACTAAAATAATGCGTAAGTAATGCAGAAAAATTGGAATATATTAGAATCAAACAATGCAGTTGTTTCAAAATTATCAAAAGCTTTAAATGTATCTGAAATTGTGGCGCATTTGTTGGTCCTAAGAGGAATTACAACTTTTGAGGAGGCTAAGTCATTCTTTCGCCCAGAAATATCTCATTTGCACGATCCTTTCCTTATGAAAAATATGCAGAAAGCAGTGGATAGAATCCAGACTGTAATTGCAAATGGGGAGAAGGTTTTAGTGTATGGTGATTATGATGTAGATGGCACAACATCAGTTGCTATGATGTATTCTTTTTTGAAGAAAAAGGTAAAGGAGATAGAATATTATATTCCTTGTAGATATGATGAGGGGTATGGAATTTCTTTAAAAGGTATTGATTATGCTAAGGAAAATGATTTTGCTTTAATTATTGCTTTAGATTGTGGTATTCGTGCAGTCAATCAAGTTGATTATGCAAATGAAAAAGGAGTTGATTTCATTATTTGCGACCACCATAATCCTGGAGAAAAAGTCCCTAAGGCGCTTGCTATACTTAATCCTAAACAAATTGATTGTAATTACCCATACAAGGAACTTTCGGGCTGTGGAGTAGGCTTTAAATTGATACAAGCTTTTAGTCAGCAAAATAATATTGATTTTTCTGAAATTATAGAATACTTGGATTTACTTACCGTAAGTATTGGTGCCGATATTGTACCTATGACAGCAGAGAATAGAGTGTTTTCCTTTTATGGCTTGCAACAAATAAATAAAAATCCTAGAGTTGGTTTAAAGGCATTGATGGAGATAGCAAATAAAACTAAGGACGTAACAATAACTGATGTAGTGTTTGGTGTTGCGCCAAGGATAAATGCGGCTGGCAGAATAGAACATGCAAAAAAAGCTGTTGAGATATTAGTGGAAACTGATTATGCAAAAGCAAAACTATTTGCTGATAAAATTGAGGAGAATAATACAACACGAAAAGGTCTAGACAAAAGTATTACTAAGGAAGGTTTGGAAATGATTGATATGAAAAAAAAATCAACTGTTGTTCATAGTGAAAATTGGCACAAAGGTGTGGTTGGAATTGTTGCCTCTCGTCTGATTGAAACTCACTATAAACCCACTATTGTATTGGCAGAAAAGGATGGAATACTTACGGGATCTGCTCGTTCGGTACACGATTTTGATTTATATAGTGCAATAGCTAAATGCGAGCATTTTTGCGAAAAGTTTGGAGGGCATAAATATGCTGCTGGATTAAGTATTAAAAAAGAGAATTTACCTCAGTTTATTGATGCCTTTGAAAAAGCAGTAAGTGAGTCCATTACTGAAGATCAGCTTACGCCAAAAATTAATATTGATAAGGTAATTGATATTGATGCTGTGGATGATAAGCTTTACCGAATCATAAAGCAGTTTGCTCCATTTGGACCAAAAAATTTATCGCCTATTTTTGTTAGCAAGGGAGTAATTGATAATGGTTTTGGAAAGCAAGTAGGAGAGGATAAAACCCACCTAAGGATTAATGCAAAAAAAAATAAAGGTGCTATTGCTGGGATTGGTTTTGGTATGGGAGATTATTTTGAAATCATTAAAGACAATCAAACTTTTGATGTCTGTTATTCTATTGATGAAAATGAATGGAATGGTAAAAAAAGTTTGCAGTTAAGAATAAGAGATATTAAAGAATAAAAATTTATGAATAATTATAATGACTATGTTAAGCATTCAAAGAAAATTACTGATGTAAACATGTCAATGGCAGTCCTTGGTTGGGATCAAGAAACTAAGATGCCAAAAAACGGTAGTAGATTTAGAGCACAGCAATTATCTACTTTAGCAGAAATATCACACGAATTGTCAACAAATAAAGAGTATGGTAATCTTCTTAATAATCTTAATTCTGATGATTCATTAAATTCTGATCAAAGAAGAAATATAAGTTTATCTCTAAAGGACTTTAATAAATCCAAAAAATACAAATCGGAATTTATTATTGAAGAATCTAAGTTAGTATCAAATGCTTTTCAAAAATGGAGATTAGCAAAGGAAAAAAATGACTTTTCAATCTTTGAAAGTTCCTTAACTAAACTTGTAGATTTACGAATTAAAGAATGTGAAATCCTGGGTTATGAAAATCATCCATATGATGCATTATTAAATCAATATGAGCCTGGACTTACTACTAATGATGTTGATAAAATTTTTTCAAATGTTAAAGAATTTTTAGTTCCATTTATAAAGAGAATTTCAAAATCTAATAAGATTAATGATTCATTTTATTATCAAAAATATTCACATAATAAACAATGGGACTTTGGTATAGAATTACTTAAAAAAATGGAATATAATTTTGATTCTGGTCGTCAAGATTTATCCGCACACCCCTTCTCTACTCATTTTTCGCCTGAAGACACAAGAGTAACTACTAGAGTTGATGAAGATAACCTTTCTGAAATGATATGGTCGTGTATTCATGAAGGAGGTCATGCTCTATATGAACAAGGCATTTTATCTGAAAACTATGGTTTGCCTTTAGGTGAAACTATTTCTTTAGGAATTCATGAATCTCAATCTAGGTTATGGGAAAATAATGTTGGTCGTAGTTTAGAATTCTGGAAATATAATTACGAATCTTTAAAGTCAATATTCCCTAATCAGTTATCAGATGTTACAGTTGACGATTTTTATAAAGCTGCAAATAATGTAAAACCAAGTTTAATTAGAACAAATGCTGACGAATTAACTTATCATCTTCATGTACTTATAAGATATGAGATTGAGAAAGCATTAATAGAGGGTAAAATAATGGTTAAAGATTTACCTGAAATATGGAATTTAAAATATAATGAATATTTAGGTGTGGAAGTACCTTCTGATGCTTTAGGTGTATTACAAGATATACATTGGTCACATGGTAATTTTGGTTATTTCCCAACATATACAATAGGTAGTTTTTATGCAGCACAATTTTTTAATCAGGCTAAAATTGAAAACCCTAATTTGTTAAAAGAAATTGAAGACGGAAATAATAAAAATCTTTTAAATTGGTTAAGGAAAAACATCCACAACAATGGTAAAAGGTTGGATGCAGATAAACTTTGTGAGAAAATAAGTGGTGAAAAACTTAATTTTAAATATTTTAAGGAATATGTGATTGAGAAATATTCTAAGATATATTCATTATAATTGAGTAGTAGCAGGATTAAAACCTTATACTAATTTCACTAGATTACAGCAAGCTTAAGAACTAAAATTTGCACCTCTAATCAATTTACTAATCCAAACTTAATAAATTTATTTGATTATCAGACTAATATCATATTTCATGAAATAGTAAATCTGAATTCTATATCCGTAAAGGCCACCACTTAAAACTCACCTTTATATTGAGGTTTATTTATTTTCACACAGAATCAAAACCAATTTTTTACAGATTGTTTCTTATTTTTGCCCTAAACAAATATTCTTGTAATACATAAATGAACGATTATAAAAAATATGATTATATAATTGCTGGTTCTGGATGTTCAGGCATGAGTCTTTTATATAGAATACTAAAAGATCCAGTATTAAAATCAAAAAAAATTTTAGTTATAGATAATACTAAAAAACTAACTAATGATAGAACTTGGTGCTATTGGGAAAGAAAGGATGGTATATTTGAATCTATTGTTACTCATCGTTGGAAATCTTTAAATTTTTTCTCAACTGATTTTTCTAAAAAACTTAATCTCAAAGACTATACATATAAAATGATTAAAGGAATTGATTTCTATTCCTTCATATTGAATTTTTCAAAAGATTTTGATAATGTAACTTATAAATATGAAAATATTACAAAAATTTTTTCCTCAAACGAAAAAGGACATATATTTACTGATAAATCTAAATATATTGCAAAATATATTTTCAACTCTACTAATCTTTTTAATCCACAAATAACTATCAAGAACTCGCTTTTACAGCATTTTGAGGGATGGGTTATAAAAACCAAAGAATCCTCTTTCAACCCAAATACAGGTACTTTAATGGATTTCAGAGTAGATCAAAAACATGGAGCTACATTTATTTATGTTTTACCTACTAATAAAAATGAAGCTCTCATTGAGCACACACTTTTTAGTAAAAAAATACTTAAAAAAGAAGAATATGAAATTGAACTAAAAAAATATATCTCAGAATATTTAAATATTAATGAATATGAGATTTTACATAAAGAGTCTGGAGTTATTCCGATGTCTTTAGCTTCTTTTGAAAGAAACCCCAAATCCTCAAAATGCATTATAAATATAGGTACAGCAGGTGGTTATACAAAAGCTAGTAGTGGATATACGTTTCAGTTTATTCAAAAAAACTGTGCAGTCATTATAAAAAATCTATTAAAAAACATACCACCAAACCCTAAGAAGACTATATCTGATAAGATTTTTGAATGGTACGACAAAGTATTGATTGAAGTTATTATGTCAAACAAGATGAAGGGAAGAGATATTTTTGCAATTATGTTTAAAAAGAATAAAATTGATAGAATATTTGCCTTTTTAGGAAATGAAAGCTCAATGAAAGATGATATTAAAATAATGATTACTTTTCCAGTAATGCCCTTTTTATCTTCAGCTTTAAAACATGTATTTAAAAATAAAAAAAGTAGAATTTAAATAATATTCTAAAAAAGTTCGAAATTAGAAAAAAGAGGTCTACTAATTAAAAAAACCCACTCAATTGAGTGGGTTTTCTATTTATTAAGTCGGGGTAGCAGGATTACAAGTCTATACTAATTTCACTGAATCACAGCAAATTTTAGATTTTTATTATCCCACATTTCTACCTAAAGATTTGGCAATCTGAGTTTTTATCTGGGTAAGGTGGCTTAGTAGTTTTATGCCTTCAGTATCAATACTGCCATCTTTTATTTTTAGCTGCAAATCTTTAATTTGCTTATCAATATGTCCTTTCTTAAGCGATAAAATAGCTTTTTCAGTCGTTTTACGTATTTTTTCATCTTCCCTACCTGTATAGATTTTATGTCTATCCACCCAATTATTACTGATGCTATGCTTATTGCTAATAAGATCTATTGCCTTTTGGCTAATTTCTTGGTTTTGATGATTAATAAAATGCTGTAAATCAATAATTCCTTTTTCTTCAATCACGCTTATGATTTCAGAGTACATTGCATGAAAACCGGGATTGGTAAATATGATATTGTCAGCATCAAGGTCACTAAAAATTAGCGCAGCTACACTCTCTTGTTCATCATCTTCTGTAGTGAAAGTTTCATTCCCATAATTTATTAATATGCGCAAAATCTCTTCCTCTAACTTCATTAATTTCCCCTCTGAACTTAGCTTTTCTTTTGATTTTTTCGCGGGTTGTTCACTTATCGTATTTCTAATTCCTACTTGTTCAAAAGAACCAATATTAGCTCTGGCTTTTGCAACTTCACTTAATAGTACATTTTCAGCAATATCTAGTTTCTTGCTAAACGTTTTACAATATTGCGAACGATTTAAACTATCAGGAATACAAGATATGGATTCAATAATATCTCTTTTTATATTTGTAATTTTTGTAGGATCTTCAATAGTATTTAAATCAGATATTTTGATTTTGTAATCAATAAAATCAACTGCCTCATTAGTTAAGAATTCTTTAAAATCGTCAGTTGATAATTTCTTGGAAAAAGAATCAGGATCTTCTCCTTCAGGGAATGCTGCAATCTTTACATTCATTCCTTCCTTTAAAATCATATTGATTGATTTGTAGGTAGCTTTTATCCCAGCATTATCTCCATCAAAAAGCAGAACTACATTATTGGCTAAGCGATTAATGAGTTTAATCTGTTCCAAAGTAAGAGCCGTTCCTGAGGCCGAAACTACATTCTCTATTCCATTTTGATGCATGGAAATTACATCCGTATACCCTTCAACTATGTAGCAAACTCCTTCTTTTCCAATCGCATTTTTGGAATAATTAAGGCCGTATAATACTTTACTTTTATGGTATATTAAAGTTTCTGGTGAGTTTAAATATTTTGCTTTTGCATTGGGGTTAAACGCTCTTCCTCCAAAACCTAAAGTCCGCCCTGAATAGGATTGAATAGGAAACATAGTTCTCTCTTTGAACCGATCAACTATTTGGTCCGAACTTTCATTAATTAAGGATAAACCTGAGGAGACAAGGATCTCTTTGTCATATGCTTTTTTAATGGCAGCTTTGCTAAAAGCGTCTTTAGCTTTAGGACTGTAACCTAACTCAAATTTTTTAATTGTTTCTTCAGTAAATCCTCTTTCCTTAAAATAACTAAGTCCTACTGATTTTCCTTCTTCTGTATTCCAGAGAACATCCTGAAAGTATTCCTTTGCGTAATTTGAAACAATAAATAAACTATCTTTTTCATTTGCTCGTTCTACTTGCTCTGAGGTCATTTCTTCTTCCTCAATTTCAATATTATATTTTTTGGCAACAAACTTTAATGCCTCAGGATAATTGTAATGCTCAATTTCCATGATAAAATTAATACTGTTTCCTCCTTTTCCGCAACCAAAACATTTGTAAATCCCTTTGGTGGGGGATACCGTAAAAGAGGGTGTTTTTTCATTGTGAAAAGGACAGTTCCCAATATAGTTAACCCCTCTTTTTTTAAGAGATACAAAGTCACCAACAATTTCTTCAACTCTGGCAGCTTCAAATATTTGGTCTATGGTTTCTTTTGGAATCATTTTTGGCGGTTTACAACATAATCCAATAATAATATCAAGGATTGTTTGGCCTTATTATCATCAAATGGATTTAATAAATCAAGGGCAGTATTATGATATTCCTGCATTCTTTTTTTAGCATACTCAAGCCCTCCATTTTCTTTTACAAGCGCTATAACCTCAGCTACTTTTTTATCATCTTTATGATGATTTTTTATGATATTGATAATGTAGTTTTTGAGTTTTTTATCTACAGTATTTAAAGTGTAAATTAAAGGTAATGTCATTTTCTGTTCTCGAATATCAATTCCAGTAGGCTTTCCTATTAAGGTGCTTTGTGTATAGTCGAATAAATCATCTTTTATCTGAAAAGCTATCCCTGCTTTTTCACCAAACAAGCGCATCTTTTCAACTACCTCCTTATTTTGTCCTACAGAGTTAGCTCCACTAGCACAACAAGCTGCAATTAAGGAAGCTGTCTTCTGACGAATAATATCAAAATATACGTCTTCAGTAATGTCAAGTTTACGTGCTTTTTCAATTTGTAAAAGTTCCCCTTCACTCATATCCTGAACGGCAGTACTCATTATTTTTAAGAGTTCATATTCCTCATTTTTCACCGCTAATAATAGACCTCTACTTAGTAAAAAATCTCCAACAAGTACAGCAATTTTATTTTTCCATATTGAGTTTATAGAAAAGAATCCTCTTCTGAAATTAGCTTCATCAATTACATCATCATGCACTAAGGTTGCAGTATGTAATAATTCAATCATGGATGCGGCGCGGTAAGTATTTTCTTCAAATTTGCTAAAGAGCTTTGCGGATAAAAAAACAAACATTGGTCGCATTTGCTTTCCCTTTCTCTTTATGATGTAATGCATTATTTTATCTAATAATGAAACATTACTCTTTAAGGAATCTTTGAACCTCTGTTCAAATAAATTCATTTCCTCTTTTATAGGAGCTTTTATATTTTTTATTATAGACAATATAGATGTTAGCTAGAAGTGCAAATATATAAAGATTTCTCTGTGTGAAAACCAGTAAATAGCTTTGTTGAAATCTATTTTAGTTTGTTTACCAATTGTCCACAAGCAGCATTAATATCTTTCCCTTTACTTTTTCTTAGGGTAACAAGAATGTTACGTTCTTCCAAGTATTTCATAAATTGTTCAGTAACTCTGTTAGACGATCTTTCATATGGCAAATCCTCAACTGTATTGTATTCAATTAAGTTGATTTTACAAGGGCTTGCTTTGATGAATTGCACTAATTTTTGAGCGTCCTCAATACTATCATTAAGGTCCTTAAATAAAATGTATTCATAAGTAACTCTACTTCCTGTTTTATCATAAAAATAACGAACTGATTCTCTGAGTTCTTCAAGGTTAATTTTCTTATTGATTGGCATAAGAATATCTCTTTTATTATCGCTTGCTGAATGTAATGAGATGGCTAAGTTAAAACGAGCCCCATCATCTCCTAATTTTTTTATCATTTTAGAAATACCTGCTGTTGAAACGGTAATTCTTTTTGGTGACATACCAAGCCCTTTTTCAGTTGTGATAAGGTTAATGCTTTCCAGTACTGCTTTATAGTTTAACAGAGGTTCTCCCATTCCCATATATACGATATTTGAAAGTGGTTTACCAAAATTAGAAATGGCTTCATCATTGAGAATAAATACCTGGTCATATATTTCTGCAGCTGTTAAATTACGGGCTAATTTTAATGTTCCAGTAGCACAAAATTCACAAGCTAGGCTACAGCCAACTTGTGATGATACACAAGCGGTTAATCTATTCTTAGATGGAATTAAAACTCCTTCTACTAATAACTTATCGTGTAGTTGTAAGCTGTACTTTATAGTTCCGTCAATACTTCTTTCTCCTTTGTGAATTTTAACCGCATTAATGATAAAATGGACCGCAAACAAATCACGCATGGGTTTTGAAAGTGAAGTCATTTCGTCAAAAGAAACCGCCTTTTTCTTCCATAGCCATTCTTGTATTTGTTTAGCTCTGAACTTAGGTAGTTTATGCTCTGCACAGAACTTTTGTAAGTCCTCTACACTGGTATTTCTGATGTCTTTTTTTTCTTCCATTTCGTTTGCAAAGATATATTACTTTTGTGCTATGCGATTTTTAACTGCCGATTATTTATTTCCTTTATATATTGCTCCAATAAAAGAGGGGGTTTTGCAAATTTCTGATGATGGACAGGTTATTGCTATTTTTAAAAATAGGAGAGAAGTACCTCAAGATAAATTAGAAATATTTGAAGGAATACTATGTCCTGGATTTGTGAATGCACATTGTCATTTGGAACTTTCACACCTAAAAGGGAATGCTGAAAAAGGAAAAGGTTTTTTGGAATTTTCAAACATAATAAGGCAAAGAGATAGTTATACAGATACCGCTAAACAGCAGGCTATTGAAAAGGCAGAACAAGAAATGATTGCCAATGGAATTGTTGGAGTTGGCGATATTTGTAATACAAGCGATACCTTAGAACAAAAGCAAAAAGAGAATTTGAAGTATTATAATTTTATAGAAACTTTTGGAGTGGATGTAAATAAGGTTTATGTTGTTTTTAATCAAGCAATAGAGCTGAGAAATGAATTTAGAGCTGCTGGTCAAAAGGCGAGTATTGTACCTCATGCACCTTATTCTGTTCCGCCAGTTTTAATGCAAAAAATTAATAATGCTTTTGATGATAATGATGAATTGTTAACGATTCACATGCAGGAAACAAAAGAAGAAAATCAGCTTCTTGAAAATAAGAAGGGGCCTTTTTTTGATTGGTTAAACGGCATGAATGCTACTTCAAGTATTTGGAAAAATAGAGATAAATCAACTGATATTTTACAAGAATTAGGAGATAAAAAGGTGTTATTAGTGCATAATACTTTTGCTAAAAAAGAAGATATAACCGATAATTATTACTGCACTTGCCCAAGGGCAAATTTGTATATTGAGAATGATTTGCCTGATTATTCTATTTTTGATACCAATAAATTATGTGTTGGTACTGATAGCTTAGCTTCTAATAATTCCCTTTCAATTTTAGATGAGCTTTTAATAATTCAGAATAATTCAAATTTTGATTTGAATACTCTACTTAAAATAGCGTGTAAAAATGGCGCAAAGGCTTTAGGATTTGAGCACTTAGGAACTTTTGAAAAAGGGAAAATACCTGGTGTTAATTTGATAAAAAGTATGGCTGAGAATAAAATTACTAAATTAATATAGAAGCAATATTCAAGTCCTCTTGGGTAGTAATTTTCAGGTTCTTTTCCTCTCCTAAAAGAGTATTAATTTTTCCACCATTTGCTTCAAATACTGAAGCATCATCAGTAAAAGTGTTAGAAAAATCTTGAGTATATGCTTTTTGTATATCAGTACTTAAGAAACATTGTGGAGTTTGAACTCCAAACAAATTACTTCTATCTACATGAACAGAATTTTCTCCTTCTACTTTGCGAATAGAATCTTTTATAGGAATAATTGGGATTACTCCAATTCCACTTTTAGTTTCAGAAACCAAGTCATTAATTAATGAAGTAGAAATAAGCGGACGAACCCCATCATGGATAGCAACAATAGTATTGTCAGCTATTTTTTCTAATCCATTTTTTACTGAGTGAAAACGAGTTATACCACCAGCAACTAAGGTGTGTTTTTGCCTGAAATTATAGGTGTTGCATAGTTCCTGCCAATACTTAAATTGCGAAGGGGGTAAAACCAAAACAATTTCCTTAAAGTGAGAAAATTGTTTTAAAGTGTGCATTAAAATAGGTGTGCCATTTAATAGTAAAAACTGCTTTGGGATATCCGCATTCATGCGCTCCCCTTTTCCTCCAGCAACTAGTAAAGCAACTATTTGCATGTTATAAAATTAACATAGCATCTCCATAAGTATGGAAATTATATTTTTTCTTCATACCCTCCTTGTATGCTTTTTTTAATAAATCTAATCCTGAAAATGCCGCTACTTGCATCATTAATGATGATTTTGGCAAATGGAAATTAGTTAACATACAGTTGGCAATTTGATAGGTGTGTGGTGGAAACAAAAAGATATTTGTCCAGCCTGTAAAAGGAATAACTTCACTTTTGGTGGAAACTGAGCTCTCTAAAGTACGCATAACTGTTGTTCCTACAGCACAAATTCTTCTTCCTGTATTTTTTGCTTTGTTAATTTTTACAGCAGCTTCATCTGGAATCATAATTTCTTCTGATTCCATTTTGTGTTTTGAAAGATCTTCTACCATAATATCATTAAAGGTCCCAAGACCAACATGTAAAGTCGTCTCAGCAAACTCAACTCCTTTCAACTCCATTTGTTTCATCAATATTCTGCTAAAGTGCATTCCTGCAGTTGGTGCTGAAATAGACCCATCATGCTTAGCGTAAATTGTTTGAAAACGTTCAGTATCTTCTTCAGTTGGCTCTCTGTCAATATGCTTAGGTAAAGGAGTTTTCCCTAATGCAGTTAAAGTTTCTTTGAATTCCTCATGTGTCCCGTCAAAAAGAAAACGCAATGTTCTTCCTCTTGAAGTTGTGTTATCAATTACCTCAGCAATTAATTCGTCATTTTCACCAAAGAATAATTTATTACCTATTCTTATTTTTCTTGCTGGATCAACTAATACATCCCAAAGTCTGTTTTCTTGGTTCAATTCTCTTAATAAGAATACCTCAATCATTGCACCAGTTTTTTCTTTATTTGCGTAAAGTCTTGCCGGAAATACTTTTGAGTTATTAGTAGCAATTACATCTCCTTCATTAAAATAATCTCCAAGATCAGCAACTGTTTTGTGTTCTATTTCTCCTGTTGACCTGTGTATAACCATTAGTTTTGAATCTTCACGGTTTTCAGTAGGCTTATCTGCAATTCTTGTTTGTGGTAAGTCAAACTTGAACATTGACAATTTATATTTCATAGAATTTTGGTTTTAGTTTTTCCTTTAGGAAACTCCTGAAGGGTAGAATTTTAAGCTGGCAAATATAAAGTATTGACAAGCAGAAGTCAAGTGATTAGCTGTTTAGTTGCTTTTCAAAATCAGAAACCTCTAAGGCGTCTGTTAATTGATAGTCCCCAATAGCAGTACGGCATAGTTCTGAAAGGTGTGCCCCACTGTTTAATGCAGCTCCAAAATCATGAGCTATTGACCGTATATAGGTTCCTTTACTGCACTTTATTTCGAAACCTACTTTTGGCATTTCAATAGCTGTAATATCAAAAGAATGAACGCTTACTTTTCTTGCTTCAATTTCAAATTTTTCTCCTCTTCTTGCTTTTTCGTATAGGCGTTCCCCACCTCTTTTTAAAGCTGAAAAAATAGGTGGTTTCTGCTCTATCTCCCCAATAAATTGCGCAGTAGTTTCTTTAATAAAGTTTTCAGTAATATGATTAGTTTCAAATTTAGTATCTATCTCTGTTTCCAAATCATAACTCGGAGTAGTTCCTCCTAAAGTAATATCTCCTGTATACATTTTAGCTTGCCCTTGTAATTCAGAAATTCGTTTAGTGAATTTACCAGTACACACAATGAGTAAACCACTAGCTAAAGGGTCTAAAGTTCCGGCATGCCCTACTTTCAGTTTTTTTAAACTATATTTTGTTCGTATGAGGTTTTTAATTTTTTTCACCACATCAAAGGAAGTCCATCCCAAAGGTTTGTTTATCAATAGGATTTGTCCATCTAAAAAATCCTGCACAGTTTCAGGGAAGTTCTCCATATTATAAAAGGGATGTAGCAATTACAATTCCTCCAATTGCAAAGCAGTAATAAGCGAAATATTTCAATTGACTGCTTTTTACTAATCTTATCATCCATTTACAAGCAAACATACCTGTCAGAAAAGCAAAAACAAAACCTACTAGTAAGGGGATGAAAGTTGTAGTTTCATACTGGATATCTCCTGATAATATATCTTTCGCTATTTTCCCAAAGATTAAAGGGACTACCATTAAGAAAGAGAAACGTGCTGCTTTTTCTTTGTCTATTCCTAATAGTACAGCTGTTGAAATAGTTGCTCCTGAGCGAGAAATTCCTGGTAAGATGGCAATAGCTTGTGAAATTCCAATAAGAATAGCATGTTTAACACCTACTTTTTTTGCTGATGCTTTTGCCTTATCAGCAAGGAATAATAATAAACCAGTAACTAAAAGCATACTTCCTACAAGCGTTAAGGCTCCTCCAAAAAGAGCTTCTATTTCATCATTAAAAAATACGCCCACTAAAGCTGCTGGTATCATTGAAAAAACAATTTTTAAGGAAAACCAAAAAGAATCATTGTTTTTGAACTGAAATAATCCCTTTAGGATTTCTAGAATATCTTTTCGAAAAATAATAATTGTAGAAAGTGCTGTAGCAAAATGTAGTACTACTGTCATAAGTAGACTTTCTTCCCCTACCTTGTTTTCTCCTAAAATGGCTTTTGCAATTTCCAAATGGCCACTACTACTAACGGGCAAAAACTCAGTTATTCCTTGAATAATTCCAAGGATAATAGCATTGATAATTTCCATGTGTTAAGCTTGTTTCCCTTTATGCATTACAGCAAATATTTCAATAATGAAACCAGCTGCAAGCAAAATAGGAGCGATTGTTAAACGAGTAGTATTAAATATCTCATCTGAAAATACTAATGGGTCATCTGACCCCCCTCCAATCATCAAGATTAGTCCGCTTGCCATAAAGGCTAAACCAACAAATAATAAAATGTAATTCTTTTTTGAAAATGCAAAGTCCATAGGTAATGTTTTAGTTGTAAAGTTCGCTTTCGTTTTGTTTAATAAATTTTCGTACTGCAAAAAATGTAGATATCCAGCTAAGAAAAAATCCAAAGATAAATATCAAGATAAAAATAAATCCAATAATTTTTAAATCGGTTATGTTTAGCATGCTTGCTGTTTCGCTTTGTATGAGTTGTATAGAACCAATAAGCATGAAAATAGCAAAAATAGAGCTGTAGATTCCTTGGTAGATTCCTTTCACTAAAAAAGGTTTTTGTATAAAGCTATTTGTTGCTCCAACAAGCCTCATTGTTCGTATTAAGAATCGTTTGGAATATACAGAAAGGCGTATTGTATTATTGATAAGAGCAAAAGCTATGACGAATAATAAAAGACAAAAAGAAAGTAAGAAAAAGCTCAGGCGATTTACATTGCTGTTGAGTTTATCAATCAAATTCTCTTGATAAAAAATAGTATGAACTACTGGATAATAATTCAATTCAGCTTTAATAACTGCTAAGCTGTCCGTGTTGGCATAACTAGCATTTAACTTTACATCAACAGAAGCTAAAAGGGGACTGTAGCCTAAAAAAGAAACGAAATCTTCTCCCAAATCATTTTGTAAATCCTTTGTAGCTTGTTCTTTTGAAACAAAAGTGCTGCTTTTTGCAAAGTCGGCAGCATCCAAAATCTTTTGAAAATTCATGATTTCTATTTCATTCACTCCTTCCTTTAGCATAATAGTAAAGCCAATATTTTCCTTTACATAATTAGAGAGTCGTTGCGCATTTATCAGAGCAAGACCAAGTAGTCCAATTACAAACAACACCAAAGATAAGCTAATTACAACTGAGGCAGATGACGATAAAATTCGCCTGTTTAATGATGTGTTATTGCCTGTTTTCATATAGTTTGCTAAAATATAAAAATACAAATTACTATTTGATGTTATTCATTAACTTTGCGAACAGAATAATATTATAAGATGGATTACAATTTTAAAAAGCTAGAAAAGAAGTGGCAAGTCTACTGGAAAGATAACGAGACCTATAAAGTTTCAGAAGATTCAAATAGGGAAAAATACTATGTGTTGGATATGTTTCCTTACCCTTCAGGAGCGGGCTTACATGTTGGCCATCCTTTAGGCTATATTGCTTCTGATGTATATGCTCGTTATAAAAAATTAAAGGGCTTTAATGTTTTGCATCCTATGGGATATGATTCTTTTGGTTTACCAACTGAACAATATGCTATACAGACAGGTATTCACCCTGCAATCGCTACAAAAGACAATACTGAAAGGTATAGAAAACAGCTAGATCAAATTGGTTTTTCATTCGATTGGACTAGAGAAGTACAAACCTCTGACCCTAATTATTATAAATGGACACAGTGGATTTTTAAGCAATTGTTCAATTCTTGTTATTGCAATACTGAAGATAAAGCAATGCCAATTACTGATTTGGTAGCTTATTTTGAAAAAAAAGGAAATCATAATTCTCAAGCAGTTTGTGATGATAATACACCACAATTTTCAGCTCACGAATGGAGTAATTTCACAGACACAGAAAAAGAAAAAATGCTATTGAATTATCGTTTAGCATTTTTATCAGACACTTGGGTAAACTGGTGTGAAGGTTTAGGAACAGTATTAGCTAATGATGAGGTGAAAGATGGTTTGTCAGAAAGAGGAGGTTTCTCGGTAGAACAGAAACTAATGAAACAATGGTCATTAAGAATTACTGCTTATGCTGACAGGTTAATTTCAGCTTTAGATACAGTAGATTGGTCGGATTCAATAAAGGAAATTCAAAAAAATTGGATAGGAAAATCCAAAGGGGCATCTGTAATTTTCAAATTGGAAAATTCTGAAAATGAAATTGAAGTATTTACTACTCGCCCAGACACTATTTTTGGAGTTAATTTTATGGTTTTAGCTCCAGAGCATAAGTTAGTAAATATAATTACAACTACCGAACAAATAGATGAAGTAGAAGGATATGTAAATTCAGCAAAACTAAAGTCAGAAAGAGATAGGCAAGCTGATAATAGTGTGAGTGGAGTGTTTACTGGAGCTTATGCTATCCACCCTTTTACAGGAGATAAAGTTCAAGTTTGGATTGGAGATTATGTATTGGTATCTTACGGAACAGGTGCTGTTATGGCGGTTCCCTGTGGTGATCAAAGGGATTGGGATTTTGCTAATCACTTTGGTTTGGAAATCATTAATATTTTTGAAGGAGTTGATGTAAGTGAAGTGGCAAATGAGCATAAAAATGTAAAAATTGCGAACTCAGATTTCTTAAATGGTCTGACAGTTAAAAAGGCTATGAATTTAGCAATTTTTAAAATTGAAGAAGGTAGTTTTGGAAAAGGTAAGATAAATTATCGTTTGCGTGATGCAATATTTAGCCGTCAAAGATATTGGGGAGAACCATTCCCAGTGTATTATAAAGGAGAAACAGCTTATATTTTGGACGATAATAAGCAAGTTACATTGCCTGCGGTGGATAAATATTTACCAACGGCAAGTGGTGAACCACCATTGGCAAGAGCAAGAAAAGAGGATTGGAGTGTATTTGAAGGAGATAGAATGGAAACAAATATCATGCCAGGTTGGGCAGGAAGTTCTTGGTATTTTTTGCGTTACATGGACCCAAATAATGATGGGGAGTTTTGTGCAAAAGAAAAATCAGATTATTGGGGACAAGTAGATTTGTATATTGGAGGCGCTGAGCATGCTGTCGGTCATTTACTATATTCACGTTTCTGGACTAAATTTTTGTTTGATAGAGGATTTATTTCTTTTGATGAGCCGTTTAAAAAAATGATTAACCAAGGAATGATTTTAGGAAGATCGAGCTTTGTGTATAGAATAAATGACACCAATACTTTTGTGAGTTTTGACAAGAGAAAGGAACATAAAACAACAAGATTACATACCGATATCAGTTTTGTGGATAATGATGTGTTGAATGTGGAGGCCTTTAAAAATTGGAGAGAAGAATATGCTAATGCTGAATTTATTCTAAATGAGGATGGAAAATATTTATGTGGTCATGAAGTGGAAAAAATGTCAAAATCAAAATACAATGTACAAACCCCCGATAATTTGGTAGAAGATTTTGGGGCGGACACTTTGCGTTTGTATGAAATGTTTTTAGGACCATTAGAACAGTTTAAGCCTTGGGATGTGAAAGGAATAAATGGGGTACATAATTTCCTGCGTAAGTTTTGGCGTTTGGTGCATGATACAGAAAATAACTTTTCAGTTTCAGATGAAACACCAACAAAAGATAATTATAAGACCTTGCATAAAACCATTAAAAAAGTGGAAGAGGAAATTGAGCGTTATTCTTTTAATACGGTTGTGAGTACTTTTATGATTTGTATAAATGAATTGACAGAGCAAAAATGTAGTAACAGGGAGATCATTTCTGATTTTACAATTTTACTTTCGTCCTATGCGCCACATATTACTGAGGAGGTTTGGAGTGAATTAGGTAATGAAACTTCAGTTACTAAAGCAAGTTTTCCAACCTTTAATGCTAGTTATTTAGTGGAAAATGAAGTGAACTACCCAGTTTCTTTTAATGGAAAGATGCGATTTAAAATTACTTTACCTTCTGAAATGACTAAAGAACAGGTTGAGGTTGAGGTGATGAAACATGAAAAAACAGCTCATTATTTGGAAGGGAAATCGCCAAAGAAAATAATTGTGGTTCCTAAAAGAATTGTAAATATAGTAATGTAAGGTTTTAGTGACTAGTTATTTTTTGCTAGTTAAAACTACTTTCTTTTTTTATCTTTGAAAAGTGAAATCATTTATTCGCTTTCTTGTCTTTAGTAATCTTTGGGTTGCATTTTGTGTGCTTGCCTTGGCTTTGAGCTCGGAATTATTGCTGAGCACTTCAAATTATCAAATCAGTCAATTTGTATTTTTCGCCACTTTATTTACCTATAATTTTCAAAGGGTTGTTAGGATTGAAAGAGGCTTGAATCATGTTCGTAAAGTATGGCTAGCAAAGCAAAATATTGCTATTTATATATTTATGGCGTGTGGAGGTTTAGTAAGTGCCTATCGCTTTTTTGAATTCCAATTAATAACTCAAATTGTTATAGTTATTGTTGGCTTGCTTTCTGTTTTATATCCTTTCGGATTAAGGAAAATTCCTTTTAGTAAAATTTTCATTATTTCTTTTGTTTGGACTGTAAGTACTATGCTTTTGTTGGTGCTTGAAAATAATGTCCCAATTTCACAAAATATTGTATTGCACTTATTGTCACGATTTTTGTTTGTTTTCGCTATAACTATCCCTTTTGATATTAGAGATTTGAAGTATGATGCTCAAGATTTACAAACAATTCCTTTATTTTTTGGTATTTTAAAAGCAAGATTTATTGCCCTTTTTTCTTTGTTTATTTGTGTGGTAATCTCAGTTTTTCAGTACTTAGAAAATTCCTTAATATCTTCAAATTTACTAGCATTAATTTTGCTGTATTTTGTAGCTTCAATTTTCATAGTAAAATCGGATGAAAAAAGGGGTGAAATGTACTTTTCATTTTGGGTAGAATCCTTGAGTATTTTATGCTATTTATTTTTTGTAATTTCAGTTTTGATTTTTTAAATCAGATTGCTTACTTTTACTACGATTATAAAAATGAATAAATGTCAGAAGAAACAACATCCGTACACTATATAAATTACTTAGCTCTTGATAAAGTTTTAGATTCACAAAATCTACTTAGTGGAGATGGAAAAGAAGCGGCACATGAGGAAATGTTGTTTATCATCATTCATCAAACTTATGAATTGTGGTTTAAGCAAATCCTGCATGAGATAGGTTCGACAAGGGACTTGTTTAAAGCCGACAAAATTAACGAAAGTAATGTTGGTGTAATTGTCAGGAGAATGGATAGGGTGAATAAAATTATGACTACCCTTATTGGGCAGTTGGATATTTTAGAAACTATGACTTCTTTGGATTTCTTAGATTTTAGAGATCATTTATCTCCTGCATCTGGTTTCCAGTCACACCAATTCAGAAAGATAGAAGTAATGCTAGGCTTAAAAATTAAGAAAAGACATCAGTTTGGAGGATGTCCTTATCATAGCCAATTTGAAGGAGAAAAGAAAGAAGAAATTTTAGATTTAGAAGCAACTGAATCTTTATTCTCTTTAGTTGAGAAATGGTTAGAAAGAATCCCATTTTTAAATATGGAAGGTTTTGACTTCACTCAAAAATATGAAGGAGCAGTAAACCAAATGTTAGACAAAGAAATTTCAGGAATTAAAGCAGCAAACTTAACGGATAGCGATAGAGAAATCAGAATTCGTATGATTGAGGAAAACAAAAAGTATTTTGAAAGAGTACTTTCTGAATCTGAACATAATAAAGCGATTGAAGAAGGGGAAACAACTCTTTCCTACAGAGCTACAATGTCAGCACTATTAATTAATTTGTACAGGGATCAACCTGTTTTACATTTGCCGTATCAGTTCCTTAGAAGTTTGGTGGAGTTTGATCATAAAATTGCAACTTGGAGGTTTAGGCATGTTCAAATGGTAGAAAAAATGTTAGGTCAGAAAATAGGAACAGGAGGAAGTTCTGGTCAAGGGTATTTAAAAGAAACAGTGGACAAACATAAGATATTTACTGATTTGGCGAATATCTCAACACTAATGATTTCTCGTTCCTACTTACCTGAATTACCACAAAATATTAAAGATACATTAGGATTTAATTACACAAAATAAATTATGAAAAAACTATTATTTATATTGTGTATTATTTCTTCTTTTAATTCAAAAGGAGCTATACATCAAATACAAGTGTGGAACGGGTACTTCCAGTTTCTTCCACCGAACAATATTACAGTTCAATTAGGAGATACTATACAGTGGATCCCTCTTGACCCTCCAACTATGACTCATACAATAACGTCTGATAATATTCCTTCTGGAGCAGTTCCTTTTAATCAAGTGTGGCAAATGCCTGCAGATACTTTTTTTCAATATATCCCTCAAGTTGCTGGTCTGTATCAATATGTTTGTACCCCTCATATTCCAAATGGAATGATTGGAGAATTTACAGTTACTAATGGAGCTAATGTACAAACTTATATTCCTGATGATAATTTTGAAAATTATTTAGAAGCAAATGGAATGGGTGATGGTATTCAGCTAAATGACAGTATCAATACCCTTAGTATTGAGATGCTAATGTATTTAGATGTTAGCAATCAAAATATATCTGATTTAACAGGAATTGAAGATTTTACTGTTTTATCTACTCTTCATTGTTATTCTAATCAACTCACAAGCCTTAATATAAGTAATAATACTGCTTTAACTTTTTTAAATTGTGTGGGTAATCAGTTACTAAGTCTTGATGTAAGTCAAAATACTGCTTTAACGTATTTGCAGTGTAGTTATAATCAACTTACAAGCCTTGATGTAAGTGGAGCTACTGCTTTAACCTATTTGGGTTGTGAAAATAATTCCCTGCCAATCCTTAATATAAGTAGTGCTACTGCTTTAATTGAATTGCACTGTTATAATAATCAACTAACAAGTCTTGATGTAAATAATAATACTGAGTTAACTCAATTACAGTGTTTTGGGAATCAACTAACAAGCCTTGATGTAAGTAATAATATTGCTTTGACTATATTGCGTTGTAATGACAATCAACTTACATCTTTAGATGTAAGAAATAGCAACAATGATAGTGTAATTGATTTTAATACAATAAACAATCCAAATCTTTATTGTATTGATGTAGATGATAGTGTTTGGTCAACAGCTAATTGGACGTTTGCTAATGGTAATATAGACCTACAACATTATTTCAGTAATAACTGCAGTGGAGCAACATCAATACAAGAACACCTTACAAACAAAGAGTTAATTAAAATTACAGATGTATTAGGTAGAGAAACAAAAGGCACTAAGAATGAACCCCTGTTTTACATCTATGATAATGGAACAATAGAAAAAAAAATAATTATAGAATAAATGGAATTATCACTCAAAAATAAAAATGCAATTGTATGCGGAAGCACTCAAGGAATAGGTCAGGCAACAGCTGTTGAATTAGCAAATCTTGGAGCTAATATTACTCTTATTGCAAGGAATGAATCAAAACTAAAAGAAGTCATGACAACACTTGATACATCTCAAGGACAGCAACATTCTTTTTTAGTTGTAGATTTTTCAGATTCTAAGATCTTAAAAGATAAAATAGAGACTCTTACTGATGATTATCACATCCTAATTAATAATACTGGAGGTCCTGCTGGAGGCCCAATTACAGATGCAAATACAGAATCTTTTGAAGATGCTTTTCAAATGCATTTAATAAATAATCAAATACTGGTTCAGAAAGTATTTGAGGGGATGAAAAAGGAATGTTATGGTAGAATTATAAATATCCTATCCACTTCTGTAAAAGCACCAATTACTGGATTAGGAGTATCTAATACTATTAGGGCTGCAGTTGCTAATTGGGCAAAGACGCTTGCAAGTGAATTGGGTTCACATGGAATTACAGTAAATAATGTTTTGCCAGGATTTACAAATACCAATAGGCTAGAGAGTATAATTTCTAACAAAGCAAATAAACTAAATAAATCAGAGGCAGAGATTACAGATTTAATGAAAGCTTCTGTTCCGGCAAATAGATTTGGAGAAGCTAGTGAAGTTGCAAATGCAATAGCTTTTTTATGTACTCCCGCTGCTTCATATATCAATGGTGTAAATATTCCTGTTGATGGGGGAAGAACTCAGAGCTTGTGATGGAGAAGATTTTAAATTATATAAATGGAGAGCTTGTAGAGCCGAGAAGTGGGAATTATTTAGATAATTATAATCCCTCTAACGGACAGGTATATTCCTTAATTCCTGATTCTGAAAAACAAGATATTGATAATGCAGTAGAAGCAGCCAAGGAAGCTTTTAAAACTTGGAGTGTAACACCAAAGCAAAAGCGGTCAGATATATTAATGAAGTTAGCGGATACTATTGAAAAATATTCTGATGAACTAATAAAGGCAGAAAGCAAAGACAATGGAAAGCCAGAATCTTTAGCAGCTCATGTGGATATCCCAAGAGCACCTGCTAATATCCGTTTTTTTGCAGGAGCAATTCTACACGATAGCTCTGAGATGCATGAGATGGATGGAATGGCGATTAATTATACATTACGCCAACCTGTTGGTGTAGCAGCCTGTATCTCCCCTTGGAATTTACCTTTATATTTACTTACTTGGAAAATTGCACCAGCTCTTGCTTCAGGAAATACAGTGGTAGCAAAACCATCTGAAGTAACACCAATGACAGCCTATATTTTAAGTAAAATTTGTATTGAAGCAGGATTGCCAAAAGGAGTTTTAAATATTGTTCACGGCTTGGGAAGTAAAACAGGCGACCCTTTAACCACTCATCCAGATACACCTATTATTTCTTTTACTGGAGGAACTATTACAGGAAAACATATAGCAACTGTGACCGCGCCAATGTTTAAAAAAATATCTTTGGAATTGGGCGGTAAAAATCCGAATATCATTTTTTCAGATGCTGATTTTGATAAGGCAGTAAGTATGGCAGCTCGTGCAGCATTTACCAATCAAGGTCAGATTTGTTTGTGTGGTTCTCGTCTATTTGTTCAAGAAGAAATTTACGATAAATTTAGAGATGCTTTAGTTGCTAAAACAGCAAAACTAAAAGTGGGAGATCCAAAAGATGTAACATCCAATTTAGGAGCAGTAGTTTCTAAAGATCATATGGAGAAAATTCTAGCTAAAATTGAATTAGCAAGAACTTTAGGAGGAAAAATATTAATTGGTGGAGAAAGAGAATTATTAGAGGGAGAATTAAAAAACGGTTACTATATTCAACCTACAATTATTGAAGGTTTATCTTCTGATTGTGATATTAATCAAGAGGAAATTTTCGGCCCTGTAGTATCTATAATTCCATTTAAAACAGAAGAACAAGTAGTAGAAATGGCAAATTCTACAAAGTATGGATTGTCAGCTTCCATTTTTACAGAAAACATAAGTAAAGCCCATAGAGTTGCTGCCAATATTGATGCTGGTATTGTGTGGATTAATACTTGGCTTCTTAGAGATTTAAGAATTCCTTTTGGAGGGATGAAGCAATCAGGTGTTGGACGTGAAGGAGGTTTTAAATCTCTTCAGTTTTTCACAGAATCTAAAAATATATGTGTTAAAATATAAAGATGATAACGCAATTGCAAGTTGAAATAAATAAAGTAGATGCTGAAAAGATTAGACCTTTAAGGCATTCCGAATTAAGAAAAGGACAAGATTTTTCTACTACTTCTTAT
>Ga0209482_1000047_pt1 | contig 98774 bp, 82 predicted proteins | sample CoawatmetaG10DNA_FD_187512 | JGI IMG/M metagenome (GOLD analysis project Ga0209482, IMG submission 187512) | Marine microbial communities from the West Antarctic Peninsula - Coastal water metaG104-DNA (SPAdes) (version 2) | ecosystem: Environmental > Aquatic > Marine > Coastal ...
AGCGCGCTAAAAGGAATCAAACGTATCCTGGAGGCTGTCAAAACGCCTTAAGCTAAGATCACATATAGGTGCAAAGCATGGTGCGACATATTTAGAGGCAGATATAAATTTAATATTTAGGCAGTAATAACTTAAATCTTTCTTCTATATAAATCCTTACGAACGATCTTAGCTAGGGTCTTTCGCAAAAATACCTCACGATTTTCACCATAGCTAGCGTATCCAATTTGCAATACTTTAGTAAATCAGCACGAAGTTTAATAATCTCGTCGCCGCTTAGGCCTTCTACACACATTTTCACGAATGCTGTTTGAGCCATTTGACCATTTGCAATCTCAAGCGCTTGGTAGTTAAGGTCGGGAGCAATGGCTGGAAGGACGTGTTTGATTGACCATGATCCATGCATATCTCTGTTATAAAAATTATTTCTACAGATAGGCAGTAAATCGTAGGTTTGATTGCAAATTGAATTAAATAATAGCTGTGTTTCAGGATATAACTTTGCCAAGTCTCGCAGGATTCTTTTTTCAAAACCTGCATGATAGGCAATCATCGATCCATCTTTAAACCCATCAAATAAACTCATAAGAGACGTCATGCAGTCATTTCTGGGGTCTTGAGTAGGCTCTGCTAAAAACTCTTGGTGCTCTATATGGCCATCAGAATGTTCAATATGACATGACCACTGAAATGGAATTTGCTGATAAGGGCGGGTGCCAGGCCACTCAGGTAGACCATGCGCTATAGTTTCAAAGTCTAGATAATATCTAGGGTAAGGAATTGCATCGATTTCTGTCTTTGCGTTCTCTGACACATAATTTTCACCAGACAATATAGATCGGTGTAGTCTTGCTTTTTTAGGGTTTTCGACAAGCTCTATTGGTACTTCAAGTAAATTTGTATAGCCCTTGTCTTCAAGTTCTTTTAGGTCCAACTTTTTCAGTTTCAGGTCACTGAGCGGATACTTTGGCAAGTTGGGAACTAAGGATTTACAGTAATCTTGAAATTCGCATTCAAATGGGTTTTTACACTGCTTTCCAATGGGGATGAGGGGGTCGGAATTAGATAGTATGTCCCGTGCAGACCTCACCCAACCCTCAATAATTGGGCTATATGTTGAGATATCCTTGCTAATATCCTTCAGTTTAAAAAGACCATCATATTTTTTTTCGCCGGGGTAGACGAACTTATTATTAATGAGACCAACACTGACTCTGTTTATTTTCGCGCCAGTTCTTTCAGCAACCCAGACTTGGATGGCGGTGTCAATAATATGCTGAGTACTTACTTTGGTAGCCGACTTGATTTCAATTAAATGATAGCCATCTTCCTCGGGAACAAGGATATCTATAAAAACTTGAATGCCATCGTAGGTAAAAGCCGCCTCATAGATTGGCCCTGAATTTGTCTTAAGTAGGGAGTTAGTATTTGTTACTGCGGATGAGCGGTCTTCAGTATCAACTAGGCTACCACCTGGAAAAATACTTCTTGCGACGGCGCCAAGAATATTACCCCGTTCCATTCTCGTTAATGCACTTTGGTCGCGTTTAGCTTGGTCCGATTTATAGGTACTTAACCAGAGTTTTTTTTCACACTGTAGATGTGACATTAGTTTTGATTTCGATAAGCCAGACTGCGTAAAAAGCATATGTATAAAATCCGTCCTTACTCTTCGATATTATTATTTACTTCAGTCTGGGGGTCAATTGTCAACGGTGACTGATTTTGTCTATGAAGAACAGTGAAGCGACTTTATTATCTGATGCAACTAGAACGTCAGCAGCGGATATTGAGGCTCACTTGAAGACGCTGATGACTGATATTTTAACTCATCAGCTTTCGCTTGCTCTATTGGTTGGCGCTCCGACCTCGGCCTACTCCCTTAAATATTACTGGTCCGCCAGGATATTGTTCAATTCCAGCCAGTTGATAACGATCACCGGCCTCAGGCATATCGCTCTTCAGACCTAGCCGACTCAACTCCTGATCTTCCTCGTGAGTCACCCACATAATCAAGCAATTTTCACGCAAAATCATTAGAATTTCGATTTCGTTCTCAGCTTTAAGTAACATGTTTATAAGCACTTTCATTGGAGTTTTGTGCTCATAAATTCCAATAGATGTTAAATTTGAAACTGTTGGCAGCGTTGACCATCTTTTAAAGAAGCTCTTAGACATTAAGCGAGCTCTTGGTTTCAATCCGAATTTTATGTCATCGCCTATTTGATTGTTTACAAAGGTGTTAATAATATTTCCCACCGCCGCTCGGATAATTGTGTAGTTAACTTCCATAGGTATCTCCCGATTATTTTGATCGAGTGCCAACATAATTATTTTCGCTTGGATCAGTTGTTCATTCTCTAGTTTCTCCATCAGCTCCTCCTTAGGGTGCGGAAAGTGCAGAACCTTTAAGGTTCTGCCTGTCCAGATTGTTTGAGGGAGCTTACATCGAAGGCGTCAGACTGTTAAGGTAAGCCTCAATCTCTACCGCACTTCTTGTTGCGTCTGAGGCTATAACTCCGCTTACTAAAGCATCTCCTTCCAAACCAAATAGGTATCGCAACGTAAGTAAACCATCTGTTAAGGCATCAATCTGGCCGTTGCCATCAATATCAATCAGATTCCCCAACTTCACAATTCTCGACTCGACATCTTGCGCAGAGACATAGGCTGCGTTAGACGCTACCGCGCCATCAACTAGCGCAGTTCCATCTAAACCAAACATGTTTCTTAACAACAACAGGCCATCGGTTAAAGCATCATATTGTCCATTGCCGTCTATATCTAAGGTACCTGCAGGAGGCGTCCCAGCCAAAAACTCCTCTAAAGCACCCACGCCATCATTATCTTGGTCAGTTGTAGTATCTGAAGGATCGTTTGGATTTAGGCCATAAAGAGTCTCCCAAGCATCAGGCATACCATCGCCATCAGAATCAACACTATAAAGTCCATTGAGAGGGAAAATATCAGTGGAGTCATCAACACCATCGGCATCATCATCATCATCGGCACTCATCCCCGCTGCAGTACAAACGCTATCACAGTCATTTGGGCGACCATCAGAGTCAGTATCAAGCCGACCACCAAGACTGATCAAGGGATAGACGTCAGCACTATCAGCAACACCATCGCCATCATCATCAGTATCCGCATTATTACCCGTTCCATCAGCATCGGTATCAATGGTTTCATTACCATCGAGCGGGAACACATCAGATCCATCGGCCACGCCGTCACCATCATCATCGGGATCTGCATTATTACCCGTGCCGTCAGAGTCGGTATCCAGACTCTCCGCTGAATCTAGAGGGAACTCATCAGAGCTATCAGCAACACCATCACCATCATCATCGGAATCGGCATTATTTCCCGTACCATCAGAATCAGTATCTATGGTTTCGGTCCCGTCCAGCGGGAACGCATCAGAGCCATCGGCAACGCCGTCACCATCATCATCGGGATCTGCGTTATTACCCGTGCCGTCACCGTCAGTATCCAGGCTTTCTGAAGGCTCTAAAGGGAACATATCAGAGCTATCAACCACGCCATCATTGTCATCATCATCGTCTAAATAATTAGGCACACCATCACCGTCAGTATCGATATCATCTGCAATAATTATGATTTTTCTGGCTGCGGAAGAGCTATTACCCTCGCTGTCGGTTACTGAATAGACTTGATCATAGTCGTGAGTTGGAGACAAGCCAGTAACGACAACTATTTCGGATGTTACCGACGGAGTAATGTCGCCGTCTTCCCTATCAATAGCTCTAGCTTTTAAGTCAGACGCCAAATTCGCGTCAGAAAGATATACCGGATCATCACCCACAATCTTTATGACAGGAGGTAATCCATTTGAAATAGCACTTATTTGCAGTGCTGTAGTTTTTAAGGACTTTACCGCATAAGCCCCATTAAGTAGATCTGAGTCATCTACGCCACACGGCAATTTATCCTTGCCGGGGGCCGAACACTGTCTATCTGGTGTTGAGTAAAAACGCATCCCGGTTGCATTAAATGATGTCTCATAAGCCATAATTGTCGCAAAATTATTTTCCACTCCGTAGCCGACTGACCAAGGGAAAGTACCGCTAAGTGGCCCTTCAGCCTGCTTTCTTGAGTGAGTTACCCCCATCAAATGGCCTATTTCATGCGCCAATGTAAGTGTGCCATTGTCAATTGAGACCACGCCACTGTTTAATTGGTCCGCATAGAGATTCTGAAAATCGATAATGCCGTCATTTCTCCTTCCATGAAGAAAAGCAACCCCACCTGTGTCAGCGACTTCCGTCGTACTATAGTGAATGAATAAATCTGGCTTTCTAGTTAGCAAGGCATCTAAACCTGCAAAAATACCAGTTCGCTCTCTCATTGCGTCTAGGACCAGAGACCCAGTCAAGGCACCATCTTCCCCTACTAAATAGACACCCACATTTTGGAGTATTATTCCCAGACCAGCGGCTTTAAATGCAGTATTGGCACCGGTCACCTGCTGTGCAATAAAAGCCTCAAGATTGTCACCGCCAAGACCAGGATAGTCGTTAGCACTTGAGCCGACAGTGAATGCTACCTCAATAATACTATCGCCTAAGATGTTCGCCTTCGTTGGAGATGACCCAATGACTCTCTCATTAAAATCGGAAGTGCCATCATTATCTGAATCCTGTAATGTGTCGATATTAGACCATTTGTTAGTCGTTGGAATTACGTTAGTTTCACCTAATGTTTCCAATCGGTAATATAGAACAAGGTCATCTGCCCGAGACAGGAGTATTGAAGCATATTTATATTCAGGTTCAGTAGTACTCGTACTATTTAACGCCGCATCAAGATCCCCGGAAGCGACTAAAGAACCATCGCCATTAGCATCATAAGTAATAGTCACTTCAGTTGTCGCTTTTGAATAATAGGAATCTTCATCATCTGCAACAATGATTTCTAAGGTCATCGTTTCACTGGTAGATCTCAGATCTGAGCTACTTATACTCGGAATATTGAGCGAAAAACTAGTATCATCATACTGAAAATCGGCCTCAGAATTCACCATCAGGAACGAGTCATCTACTAGTGAGCCCCCGGGATTATAATAGCCAGTTTCCACCTCAAAAAAGTTAACTTGATCTAAGCTTAACTCCTCAGAATCGCTTAGTATGAGAGAAAGAAACCCCTCAATTTCTGTTCTATAGTACAAGGGGATTTCTACTATTATATCCACTGGTTCAGACGAATACTCAATGCTTGTAATATCGGCCCCACCCAGAAGGTAGTAACTCCCACCTTGAAACAAATCGATCGTAGTTCCTCCAACCATCTCCAAAATTAAGTCGCCGCTCTCTACGACCTCTTTTTGGAAGACAACGGAAAAATTAATCACTGCCTTTGTCTCATTAACTCGCTCGATCTCGCAGGGGCACTGTATATGAATAGCTGGGTTTGCCCCTTGGGCATTGAATCCCGTAACCATTAAGCACATGAGCGCTATTAATCGGATCTTCGGATTATAAAAAATAAGACTCATACTATTACTCCGATATCCTTTTAGGCTTAATGCCATCGATGATAGGTTGTGCTTTTGACTTTCTTGTATAGATAATGTCAGGCGATTTAAGTCCAGCAACCCGTTTAAGGCTGCCATCAAAATCATCTCCAATATATTCAAAAATATTATCCGAGGTCTTTAGCAAGATACTAGTCAGGGTGGGGGTTAAGGTTATCACAGCAACATCGCCGTTAAGTCCTTTACCTTGAATTTGGGTGAACTTAGTATTTTGAGCCACATCAAAGACTCTCAACAGAATGATATCGCTTTTACCATTAAATTCAGTGCGCAAAGAGAAGTTGGCGCCCACAGTAAGAGCCAGCATATCTGTAGAATTATTTATTTTCTTTATGTTTGAAATGGCTATGTCATTTTGCACATTAGAGATTGGCGCTTTTTCACCTGTTTGTAACAGCAGATTTTTACTTACTGCGGTGCCATCTACATTGTTCGAAAAATCTATAGTGGTCCAAAGAGACCAGAGAACAAAAAGTAAGAATAACCCTAAGATTACCTTGACTAAATTACCAGCATTTTTAAACCGACTCATCACAAAATCCCTATTGCCGTGACTACCAATAACCAATTATTGTCAATGCGGCACAGGTTAGTTCATTACAACCAATAAATCCAATCTCTCTGCAGTCAAAGCCCCGTAGAGCATAAGCTATAGCATTACCCACCGGCGATTGAAAATTGACATTTTAGTCAAAAATGAATGTATGTCACTACCTACAAGAAAATAACAAAACTAACAGGAGACAAAAATGGAAGCATTTCAGTTTTGGAGCGTGCTGAATAGCGAATTAATCTCAAATGCAATATATCAAGCAGGTACCTTTTTCATATTATGGGTTGCCTCTCAAATACTGAATCTGTTAGATAGCTTTTCTGACATTAAAAATACCTACTCTAGCTTATCCAGGGCGAGCGGCAAGATTCGTTCTACAAACTTGCTATAGGCAAGTGATGAGGGATGCAATCCATCAGAAGCCACTAATGCAGGGGTTTCCAGCCCTTGTTGAGTTATATCTGTTATGTAAACATAAGAAAGTGTATTTTCTTCAGCATATTCTTGTGCAAAGTTATTATATAACTCAAGCTCAGCACTAATCTCCGTTGGGTTGTAGTTTTGTCCGAATGGCGTAAAGGCATAATCGGGAATTGATACGACAGTCAATTTTGTGGTATCGCCGCCCACAAAAGAAATGGCGGAATTAACAAGCTCTACAAATTCTGTTTCATATAAAGTAAATGCTTTATTTTGATACTGATTGTTTACGCCAATAAGTAGTGTTACCAAATCAAAATCGCTTGAGGGATCCTCAGTGATAATGGCCGTTTTTAAATTGGTCGTGGTCCACCCAGTCTTAGCAATTACCTGTAGGGTAAAACTATCTTTTTCCGCATATTCTAATTGTAGGCTTGCCTTTAACTGCTCGGGAAAACTACAAATAGTACAAACGCTTTGTCCAATGGTGTAGCTATCGCCAAGTGCTAATATTTTAAACTCACGCGCAGGCAAGCTGCTGTCCGTTGAGACAAAGAATCGCCAAATAAGACCATATAAATCGACGTTTTCACCGAAATTTACTCCTTCACCGGCACCCTCGACCAACGAATACCTGACCCGTTCCCCGTTACTACATGAGCTAAATGTATATTGCTGAACAGGATAATCACCCCATGTTTTAGCTTGAGCCGTCGCTGTCATATCGCAGTTAGCATTTGACGCCCAGTTCTCAGCGCTCTCTTGCGCTGACATAAATATATTTCCTGCGGGACCACTTCCGCCATTCACCGGGACTAAGGAGTCTTCCGTACCATTAACTTGAAATACTGACATCGATTGCGGCGAAACAATGACGCCATTTTGGTCGGTTTGCTGACCAGCCAAGGGAGCAATTGCTTTGAATAACGTAGTCTCTTTAGCTATTTTATTGACAAGACCAGCTCCATTAGACGTGCCAACTCCGAAAACCCTATCAACATCAAACAAGCCTGCGGTGTCCAGGGCGTTAACGATTAAGCTAACAAAATCCACGTCATCTACGCTGGCATCAGAGCTAATATTCCATTCATTTAGGTAGCTATCAGGAAATATTCCAATAAATTTTCCATCATCAATCAGATCAGTCACATCCGTATTATTGCTCAACCATAGGTCACTATTTTCACCGGCATCATGGAAAAAGAAGACGACGGGATATTTTTTCTCTAAGGGATTTTCAGGATAACGTATCAAATAAGGACGATCTACCAACCGGCCGTCAATTGTCTGGGTGATAAACTTTACTTCGGACGTTGGATTTTCTTCAGGCTCTGGGACTGGCGTTTGATTAGACACTACAGGCTCAATAATTGGAGCAGAAGAACCTCCTCCGCAAGCAGTTAACATTAAAATGCAAAACCAAAGAACTGCTTTTTTTATCATAATTGATCCTAAATAAATCTGTCATCCATTATTAAAGACAATCACTAGAGCACGACCATGCCGTGTCTAAGTGTTACGCTACTAGATAGTTTATAGATCTGACCAGTATCATTATCATTGAAGGACACCATCTAGTTAGGCCAAAGTAACAGGGCCAGCAGCACTCAAAGGTGTTTGATTTTTAAATAAATAAAACAGTATATAGTGGATTAGTATTTCTCTTTTTTATAAAAATTCCTTAGACTCAGATAACAAAGCAACTGACGCCATGTGGAAATTATGTTCTTACCTACAAATGCCGATTTTATTTTTACATCAGAAACAACGCCTGCGGTGTCGACAAATCTAAAGCAAAGCGTTGACATGGTTTTACCGCTTGTAGGTGTTGCTGACGCTGTCAATGTTACTGACTCGCCAAATTCAAAAACAAGATTATCTAGCCTGCTTGTCGCTGCAGGCATTAAAGAGCTAGGCCTAGATGTCATCTTGCAGTTGACTGGGCGAGACAGAAACAGAATCGCTATAGAATCTGAGGTGTTGGGTGCTCTTTCGCTCGGTATTAATAAGGTCCTGTGCTTGACTGGTGACAAACCCAGTGAAGGAGGCCCGCAAGTTGTTAATGAGTTTGATAGCGCCGGAATAATGGGGCTCTTGAATGTAATGTCAACTGGTAAGCTGGCCGATGGCACTGAAATCAAAGAACCTTTGCCTATATACCCAGGTGCAGCTGATGATCTATATTTTCAAAAAGAGAATCCTCAAGCCATTGATTTTTTGAAAAGAAAAATAACTAATGGTGCTAAATTTATTCAAACTCAGTATTGTTTTGATGAAGACATCTGTCAATTTTACTCTGACCTGCTTATTGCAAATGGGAAAACAGATGACTTAAAAGTACTCGTGGGCATGGGGCCTTTAAAGTCAGCAAAGCAAGCCTTGTGGATGCGAGAGAATCTGTGGGGGGTTAATATTTCTGACGCGATCATCTCACGATTAGACGAGTCTAAGAATCCCAAGAAAGAAGGTTTAATGATCTGCCAAGAACTCATCAGCAAACTGATTGACCTGCCAGGTATAGACGGTGTACACCTAATGGGGCCAAGCTGTGAGAGCGACGCCGCAGATATTATCAAACTATTTCGTTAAGTAATCTCTTAGCCCTTATCACGTAATTTAGATATACCATATTGGGTGCAAATATTAAACGGTAACTCTAAGGTAGTATATTTGTCAGGTGAAGAACTTGTGTCGAGACGGTAGATAAAGTCAGGTTACTCAATAACCCAACTATTCTTCATAAGGCCTTGTACAGGGCCTTTGATAGATTATTGGCTGTCTTGTATAGATTACCGATATTGTGCTGTCGATTATTGACAAAAGAAAACCCAAGATTGTTGTTTAAATCACCAAAAGTCACTTCACCGCCAATACCCGTATGACCAAACATCCCTGGCTTGACACCAATGGGGGTCAAGGGTGCATTAACCATATAACCCAGACCAAACTGGTAAGGCAGGCCAAATAGAACCGTATCTGGACCACCTGAGTGCACACTAGTCACGTGCTTTATTGTCTCTGGCTTCAATAAATGCTGTCCATTTCGTGACCCACCATTGGAAAGAACCCCATACAACTTAGCAAGGCTTGCAGCAGTGCCGTGTCCATTTGCTGCAGGGACCTCTGCTAAGCGCCATTCGGCGCTATTGACGGCATCATCTCCGTCCAATCCCCGGGCAGCAAATGCAGTAGAGTAATCACCACTTATAACGGCGTCTTTGGCGCCACGCATTGATTTAGATAAGAGCATATCAGGGACATAGGTCATTATTTTTAATACTGAGAGCGCAGATTCGTTACTCACCATTAGCGTATCTGCACAGCGAGACAGATCGGACTCATCGATACCAATTTTGAAGTCGAGACCTAAGGGTTTAGCTATTTCTTGACTAAAATAAGTACCCACCGAGCGCCCATCTACTCGACGAATGACTTCGCCCACGAGCCAACCAAATGTGAGCGCATGGTAACCCTGAGACGCTCCGGGCGTTCTAAAGGGAGCCTGCGCAGCCAAAAGGTCGGTGAATTTTTGCCAATCCCTCCACTCATCTATAGGCAGTACGCCTTGAAACCCAAACACTCCTGCCCGATGGCATAAAAGATCAATGACCTTAGTATCTTGCTTACCATTACAGCCATATTCAGGCCAATAATGAGACACCTTTTGATGGATATCTAGCAAGCCTTGCTCAATGAGTCTTGCAGCACAGGTCGCGACCACGCCTTTTGTTACTGAAAAAACATTAACAATGGTATCTTCTTGCCAGCGTTTGGTCTTTGCTTCATCTTGATAGCCGCCCCATAGATTAGCCACCATGTCGCCTTGATGCTCAATGGCTATTGAAGCCCCTGTTTCATAACCACTTTTAATGGCTGAAGAAAAAATTTTGGCAACCTCTTCAAAGCGAGGGTCACAGTACCCAGAAATACCTTCAATATTCATTGATGTCACCATAGTTGTTTCATTACCCCGACACGTGCCTTGTTTTATTATGCCAGCTAGTAAACTTAACTCATCCAGATCACTGCCCTTTATTGAAATACCTTACAAGTTTACTCCAGCAAGAGAGGAATTATTTGCCCCGGCATTGGTGCGGTAAAAAAATCAGCTGCCTGCCCACTTTCAGCTACCGCTTTCTCCAGCGCTCTGCGCGGTGCTTTAACCGCTTCATCAGTGAGAATAAATGTGCCCCAGTGCATGCCAAATGATCGCGGAACCTTTAAGTCTAAGGCTACCTGAACAGCTTCAGCTGGATTGACATGCTGGCTCCGCATAAACCATCGAGGCTCATAGGCACCTATAGGGATAAACGCAACATCAGGTACACCCAGTATCTCTCGAGTCTTCACAAAATCATTGGAGTAACCCGTGTCCCCAGCATGGTAGAGCGATAAGCTTGGACTCTTCATAAACCAGCCACCCCACAGACTGCTATTGCGATCAGTGATACCTCGACTAGACCAGTGCTGAACAGGCGTAAACGTAAGTTCCGTTTTACCAAGCAGAATATTTTGCCACCACCGAAATTGATGCACATTTTGTAGGCCTTGACTCTCGAGCAATTTTTTATCGCCCTGCGGCACCAATATTACCAGTTCAGGATTAATCTGTTGCAACGCTTTTAGACTTGGGAGGTCAAGATGATCATAATGATTATGGCTTATAACGACCACATCAATCGGCGGAAGATCCTCCAGAGGAATAGCAGGTGGAATAAGTCGTTTGGGGCCAGCCCAGGGGACTGGAGAGGCTCGGTTTGAGAAAATTGGATCAGTGATGATGGTCAGCTCACCATTGTTTAACAAATAGGTGGCATGGCCTATCCAGACAGCATAGTTAGTAGAAGAAGGCTCAAGATTACGCCACTCATCAGCTGTCTCTATCTCAACTCTTGGCGGAGAACTCTCCTTCGTCATCCGCCATTGTATAAACTCACTAAACGTCTTCTTAGTCGCGGTAGAGTCATTGTTAGTAAATGTTTCAGCTAAGGAACATGACTGTAATGTCAGAGCAAAGAAAAACACCCAAATACTGTGAAGCCCTTGATCCAGTTTCAACGAGTTGATAAGTAAGTTCACCCTTTATCCCTATTTTTCAACAATACTCTGGGGAAGTGATACGACCTGAATAGCCTTGTTGGACTTATCGCCACCGGTCCACACCAAAATCACTTGGTCATCGAATATCGTCATTTGGGGAAGCCCTGCTCGACGAGTAAAATCAACATCTGCAACAACAACCGCGGGTCCAAGCACGGCATCGGAATCAGCGTGACGTAGATTTAAGTCTCCTTTGACACCCTCGGAAAAAGTCAGCCAACTTACAATGAAACCATTATCTTCGGTAGCGGCCAAACCCACCTGCCCGAGCACAGCATCACCAACGCTTATCTCCAAAGCCGGCATAAACGTATCTGAATCTTTTTCAGACAGTGCTAATTTAACCTGACCGTAGCCCTTGCCCTCTGTATACCAAGCCACTGCTGTGTGCGTTGAACTTGCTGCGACCGAAGGTCCATTCACTGGACATCCCGCAATCAGCCACTCATCAGATGCTACTGGCTTTGACTCAGACCAACGTCCATTGATCAAACGCGAGTAATAGATATCTCTGTGTTCACCCTCAGTACGATTTCTGAACACTAAAACCGCACCTTTATCGACCTGTGCAATATCAGTCTGACAACAATCGCAGACCAATCCATCAATTATTTGTGGCTCGAAAAGCGCGCCTTTCATAGTTACCTTTGCAGAGCGCAACGTCATACCGCTATCGGGGGACATTGGCTCCATGTCGTGCTTTGAGTGGCCACCGCCAGACATGTTGCGGCCGTCTAGCCAGACCAGGCCGACATCTTGATCGTCTGAAAAAAAACTAACGAATCCATGTTCGGTTAGGGTTCCGTCGGTGTGAGGTTTGAAAGGGGTATTCCACGTTATCCCGCCATCAGTCGAGAGCCCTACCATGACGTCATAAGCGAAAACACTGGGGTCTGTCATCACTAACCAATGGGCCGCCCAGAGTGACTCTGATAACTGCACTACTGAGGGAAAATCGGCGCGATTAACTAACCAGTTACTGCCGCTTGCGACCTCGACAACATCTGACCATTGTGTTTCATCCCAGCGTGAATACTCTAAAGCAACAGAATCTTCGCTGACTTTCATCCAACTTAAGATTGGCACGCCCTCAAGATCAAGACTCAAATTCGGCGATACGGAACGTGCCCCTGCCGGCGATGACCAATCCGCAAGGGCCGTCTGGGACGTGTGAGATTGGTCGCTGCAGCCAACACCGGCAACGACAACACATAGCAGAGCCACAACGTTCAAAAAGCCACGGAGCTTAACAACTTTCAATAATAATAGACGACTCAAGATATACTCCTTTTGGCTAACCCATTTTCAAGATCTACTGCCTATTATTCTCTCATTAAAGGGCGAGTCAAACAGGTTGGGCCGCCCTCTCCTTTTCGACTAATCTCCATGCCTCGATATGTTTGCACCGAACAACCTGCCTGCTCTAGTCCAGCCTTAACGCCTGGTAGATTTTCTAGCATCACGACTGATCGCGGAGCAATGGCAAGAACATTACAACCCATGGGTAGATACTCCTCCTCTGGCACATCGACAAACTCCACCCCTCTGGCTTCAAGCCATAAAATAAAATTCTGTGGCATAAAGGGTCTATAAATCAATGCTAAATTCTGGTCAATGGGTGAAATAATAGACATCAAATGCAATACATCATCAGGGTGTTCTGGGTCCGGCAAGTCAACCACATGAAGGTCGACCTCGTTCCCCAGAATTGCCTGCAACTGCCTGACCCCTTCTTTGTTTGTCCTTGGCCCCAACCCTACCGCTGCGTGTTGCTCATCAATCCAAATAAAGTCCCCACCTTCAAGGGTACCAGGCGCCATAATCTGCCCAGCTATCTTATGACCAAGAGCCTCATAAACTGCAACATTTACCGTCGCTTCTGGTGTTCTGCTGGCCCGCCCCATATTACAAAGAATTAATCCTTTGGGGCTGACTAAAACATTATCGCGTGGATAAATGCTGTCAATTGTGAGACTGTCATTGGCGGGCAAATCAATCACCTCTGCCCCAGACGTCAGCAGACACTGTCTAAATAGCGCAAATTCTGCATATGATTTTTCAAGATCTGGCATAGCGTGAAATCGCAAGGGTTCCCATTCCTGCGCTAATTTTTTTTGGCTGACAAAGGCGTGCTCGGGATTGCGCACCGCAACCTGAACTAAGTTCGAATATTCGTTAAATTGTGGCATTTATTTAGTCTCTGGAGTCTTCTCGGACGAGGGCATAAAAAGGCATGCCAATCATTATCAGCATAAATGAATAAAATACAATCTCTGTGCCCGCTCCCCATATCGCAAAAAATGAGTACAAAAAGGCTGCACCTGAAAGAGCTATTGCACGATTTCTCTCGGGGCTTGCCCTATCTCGCTTGAGAAAATAAAACTCAGCGACGGCTGAAAAAGCATATGCCATTAAGGTAGACAAAGTTGATAGCATTGCCATAAAGGTAAAAGCGGCCACTAGTCCTTTGGTGTAGTTCAAAAACAGTAACAGTGTCATAAAACCACCCGACACAAGAAAAGAAAAAACTGGAGTGCCGGCCTTACTCAAGGTTAAAAATTTAACCGGTAAAAGGTGATCTTTGGCAGCAGCCAGAGGTACCTGGCCCGCAGTAAGTGTGTTCGCATTTAAACTCCCTAGCGTTGATATCAGCGCACCTATAGTAATAATAGCGCCGCCCACAGGTCCCATTATCTTAGTCGCGGCAACAGCAAACGGCGCTGTTGATCCGATCAATTCCTCAGCAGGAACCACCAGCGCAATAGCCAAACTAACCAAGAAGTAAATGACCAACACGGTAAAAACCGACGCGATCAAAATACGTGGAATCATTTTATCCGGCTCAGCCATATTGTCAGCCGGCACGGTGGCAGTCTCAAGGCCAACAAAAGACCACATAACCAAGGTGGTTACTGTTGCCAAAAGCGCTATCGGATGCAATTCAGTAGGGTTAATCGGTGGCAGTATCTCAGGTTCCATATTTGCAAAACCCAAAACAATCATGAATAGCAGTGGCAATATTTTTAATATGGTTGTCACGACCTGAAAGGTCCCACTACCCTCAATACTACGTATATTAAGCCCAATAACGGTCCAAATAAGAACCAGAGACACTAGTAGCGAAAACACGCTGGAGTCAGTAATAGCCGGTAAAAACACGCCTAAGTAACCTACAAAAGCAATAGCGATACCTGAGGCGGCAGAGATACACGCAATCCAATATGTCCATGCGACCAAGAAAGCAGCAAAATCACCCAACCCTGCTTGAACGTATGCGTATGGACCACCAATTTTTGGGATCCGTCTAGCCAACCGTGATAAAGACAGCACCACCAACAAGGTACCAGCGCCGGCCACTAACCAACCGGCAAGGCCTAACATACCATAGGGCGCAAGCAGGGTCGGCATCATGAAAATACCAGAGCCTATCGCGCAGCCTACGGCAATAGACCAGCCGCGCCAGAATCCTATTTCGCTACCCGATGCTTTTTTTGCCGCTACTTGCATGCTCGTGGTCTCTTATTTTTAGGTTACCGTAACAGGGGTGGGAAATAATACAAGCGTGGTCGAAAAGCGCAGTATCTGAATGGACATGTGTATCTAAAGCAAAAGTCATTTATCATTAAATACAAATAACAATTGAGTGACTTGATAAGTAATGTCTGATCAACCTAAGTTACTAAAAATATTGACTGGAACCCTTTTAGCCATGATCGTAGCGGTCACGGCCTTACTCTTTTCGCCGTTTAAATCAGAGGTGCAAGATTGGCTTGCCCTTGAGGTTAATGCGCACATCAATGAGTTAATGACCAGCCCGACCAACGCTCTAATGTCAGCGCCAGAGTCTATAGCCGGAACTCCAAGTGCGGCCTCACAAATAACCTCCACTCCGTTGACCGATCAAAGCGAAACCCTGGACCTGTGGTTTGATAAAAGCCAAACCCAAGCCTTAATAGTCCAAAAATATGGGGAAGTTGTTTACGAACGCTATCGGGTGGATGCCCAGCAAGGATTGAACATTAATGGAATGTCTATGGCGAAAAGCATCATCGCCATACTCATAGGCGTGGCTATTGACGATGGTTTAATTGACTCAGAGACAGACTCGATTAGCCGTTATCTACCCGAGCTTAGTCAGCAATCTTCGCGAGTCGACATAAGAGACCTTTTAAGGCATACATCAGGAATCCAGTCGAACATTAAAGATACGCGAGCCACGTTAAATAATGCGTTGCTAGACCTCACCAACCGGCACCTCTCCTTTAGCGACGATAGAGAGTTTCGCTACGACAGTATGAACTACCATCTTTTAATACTCATCCTAAAGCGGCTGTATCAAATACCCATTAATAAGCTCATTGAAGAAAAAATTTGGCAACCATTAGTACTAGAGGATGCTTCTATAGTCACGTCTGCAGGGTACTGCTGTTTATTTGCTACAGCACAATCCTGGTTAGCCATCGGAAATCTCTTTCTAGCGCCTGCCAATACCGTTGTTTCCAAAAGCTGGTTAGATAAGATGGTGACGGACGCTCTAGTGCCAAAATGGTTCTATGTGCAGGCAACCGGCAAGTCTGTAGGCAATTCTTATGGATACCATATTTATGGAGGCTTAGACGATTTACCTGAGGTCTTCTGGATTGAAGGTATGGGACTACAAGTCATTATGATCAATCCAACAACACAAACCATTGTTGTGCGTTTGGGTGGAATCCCAACAGGCTTAAATCTCAAATCTAATCGTGGAGACTCTTCAATAATAGCCCCTCTTCTAAAAATGTTATCTTTATCGACTATTTAACACTGCATTTTTCGCCCCAAAAATCTAATCCTTTAGATACTAACAAGGCTGAACAATCCTCTCAGTCTGCTTGTTTGGTTAAATTTATGCACTCAACAAACTTTCACTAGCTTAAACACTTATTGATTTTTTTAAGTTTACATAACTAGAGTATGACTGCATTTTTGCCGTTCAAGCTGCTAAAAAGAGGATATTATAGATTGAAATATCAATTATTCGAATTTGCTTTTCTATGCGGCTTTGATGTCTTTACCCTACATTTTGGTGAGTACTCGATAAAAATAGCACTTCTCACCCCAAACTTTTTAATCCAGGGAACCTAAAGGGTAAAAATCAATAAATACCTACTATGTTAAATATTTATTAGAATATATTAAGTTCATATAAATAGAGTATTACCGTCGTTTGGGGTTTAAGTCACTAAAAATAAAATCTTGTATATGGAAATATCAATTATTCTAATTTAATGTTTTATGCGGTTTTGAAGTTTATAGTCTACATTTATGTATGAGGGCTATCTTATGTGGAGAGAGTTACTTTCACTCATGGCCGTTTCGATTAGCTAAAACGAAGTAAACAATAATAATTTATCTAAACGGGGTTTATATCGCATGAAATCATTTCAAAAAATCATCAGTAGTATCGCCATTGGTATTGCCGTTGCATCTAGCGGCGCCTATGCCGCAGAGCTAGAAGAAATTATCGTAACCGCCAACAAACGCGCAGAGAGCTTACAAGACGTTGCCATTTCCATGACCGCAATTAGCGGATCTAAAATTGAAGAAGCCGGTCTCCATAGCTTCGGAGAACTTAGCGCCTATATACCTAATCTAACAATCACTGAAAATGCTGTGAATACCATTATTGGTATGCGCGGAGTTGGCATTGGTTCCAACCAGTCGTTTGAGCAATCTGTCGGCATTTATGTCGATGGTGTGCATTACGGCAAGAGCCGGCAGGTGAGAACAGGTTTATTTGATCTGCAACAAGTTGAAGTATTGCGTGGACCTCAAGGTATCTTGTTCGGCAAGAACACTCTTGCTGGCGCAATCAACGTAACCTCAGCAACACCAACTGTTGGTGATGAGTTTGCCGGTAAAATCTCGGTAAACAAAGAATCTAATGGAGGGCAAACAGTCGAAGGTAATATATCTGGTTCATTGTCAGACACCTTTGCGGTACGATTTGCCTACAAAGACCATCAAGATGATGGCTTTGTGAACAACTCACTTATGCCAGGAGCCACGTTTGTTGGTGAGCCCCTTGTAGGTGCTGTTCAATCAACCTTCCCCTCTACCGATGAAAGCATGTGGCGCCTAAGCGCAGTTTGGGAGCCTAATGACAGCACCAGCGTTGAGTTGAAACATGCGCAAAGTGACCATGTTCGGCTTGGTGGAGTAGGCGTAGTCACCACCTTCTCCCCTCTAGCTAATATAGCCAGCTCCAACGCTCTAATGTATGGCACGATGGGCGCTGTCTATCCGCAGTTAGCCGCATCGGTTGCCGCAGGTGTCCAAGATGGCTACCGTGATGCTGTTTCTTTGGGTGGTTGTGCCCTTGCAGCGTCAATGGGCCGTTCGCATGATGTCTGCGCCAACGGTGGTGAAATGCCTGAAGGTACAGACACAAGTACCCAAGACACTTCATTAAGTATTGAGATGGAATTGGCCAACGGTTACACCCTTAGTTCGGTTACTGGAATGAACAAGTACGAATACGAAGATGGTATGGATGCTGACTGGTTACCGGTTCGGTTTATTGGTCGAAGTGATATTTCCGACTATGACCACACAAGCCAAGAGTTTCGCATCTCCTCCCCAGTCGAAGATAAGTTTTCGTTTACAGCGGGCATTTATCTTGATGATCAGGAGCAAATAATTGATCGTTTAGTAGCCGTGGATGGCACCTTTGGCATTCCAGGTACAATGCCGTACATTCTCGGAGTGCCAGGGCTGGATACTTTCTTATTCTTCCCGCCGGCCACCGCTGCCTTTTTTGGCCTTCCCTTTGGTTTAGAGGGATATACGAAGTTTCAACAGCTGGGCACTATATCCACATGGCGGCAAGAGACCGAGTCTTGGGCCGTATTCTTTCAGGGTAACTATGATCTGACTGACAACTTGTCGTTAACGGCTGGTCTTCGTTATACCGAAGAAGACAAAACAGCTCATGCCAAAGCGGACGCGACCACAGGTTCTACTGGATTGGCTACCCCAAACCCATCTCCCCTGTTAGCCGCTATTAGCGGTGCTAGTTTCGCACGCTATGCTCATGACTTTACTGAAAGCCGATCAACAGACCAGTTAATGCCTGCTGTAAGCTTGGAATGGACACGGTCTGAAGATAGCATGTTCTATGCCAGCTACTCAGAAGGTTTCAAGAGCGGTGGATTTAATGCGGTAGATGATCAAAACCCTACGTTTAATGCTAATGGAACAACCAACCCAACGGAACCCGGACTTGGCTTTGAGTATGATGATGAAACCGCAAGCTCCTTTGAAATCGGTGGAAAACACAGCCTGATGGATGGCGCTATGACCGTTAACTGGGCGTGGTTTGACAGTACTTACGAAGATCAGCAAGTATCAACCTTTGTTGGTTTGGGCTTTGTGGTAACCAATGCCGCATCAACCGATGTTACTGGCATAGAAGTCGATATGAAATGGCAAGCGACTGATAATCTGCGATTAGGTGCTAACTTTGCAATCATGGACGGAAAGTACGGTTCATACCCAGGTGCTGGTTGTACTGCAGCGCAAGCTTCTGGCTTGCTTGGCTTAGGAGTACTTACCGCTGATGATGGTCAAAACCATACATTTGACGGATGTACTGCCAAGTTTAATCCAGGCAATGGCGCACAAACCGGTTCGGGCGCACAAGATCTTGCCGGCGGACAGGTAGGTACTGACTACAACGGTTCATTGACTGCTGATTACACTCGGTCATTGTCTAATGGCATCATCTGGTTCACAACTGTTGACGTTAACTTCACCGATGGCTTCTTTATGGCCGGTGACATGGACCCTGTTGATTACTCAGATGGTTTTGAGAAGGTCAATATTCGTACTGGACTGCGTGGCGACAATTGGGACTTGATGCTTTATGGTAAAAACGTCACCGATGAGATTACACCGCAAGGAGCATTTGATGTTCCCTTGGCCGCCGGATCTCATGCGAGAAACATGACACCAGGCGACGTGTGGGGCATGCGACTTAGCTTCACCTTCTAAGGTTTTCAGAAGAGCACTACAAAAAAGGACGGGGCGACCCGTCCTTTTTTATTGCATGTTATAAATATCTGTAAAAAGTAGCCTGTAGCTCAGCTGAACAACTTCCCTTTATCAATATTCATGTTAAAAATCTAAGAAATCTTCGTCAATAGCCTATTCATAAATGACTCAAAGTTATTCATTTATTCGATAAAGTCTGCTGTAAAGTAGGTTTCGAGCATACCTTTGCTCTGAAAACCTGATTGCGCGCTGGTTTTGATAGGGCCACTAGACTTAGCACCAGATTGAAGTAGCAAAATGAAGCGAAGCACTAACGCAATATAAATATAAGCACATAAAATATAAAGGGGTTTATTATGCACAAGAAATCATTTAGCAAAATCATCAGTAGTATGGCGATTGGTATTGCCGTCGCATCTGGCGGGGCCTATGCCGCTGAGCTGGAAGAAATTATCGTTACAGCACAAAAGCGCGCAGAGAGCTTGCAAGACGTTCCTGTTTCTCTCGTGGCTATTAGCGGCACAAAAATCGCAGAAGCCGGATTACACAGCTTTCAAGAGTTGTCTCAATATGTGCCTAACCTAACTATTACAGAAAATGCCGTAAACACGATTATTTCTATGCGTGGTATCGGTGTTGGCGCAAACCAATCGTTTGAACAATCAGTCGGTGTCTATGTTGATGGCGTCCACTACGGAAAATCTCGTCAAAGCCGGACTGCGCTTTATGACGTTCAGCAAGTCGAAGTACTAAGAGGACCTCAGGGTATTTTGTTTGGTAAGAACACCCTTGCAGGTGCTATTAATGTGACTACTGCCACACCAGAGCCTGATGAAGAGTTTAGTGGAAAAATATCGGCCAGCCGGGAATCTTTTGGTGGCACAACAGTAGAGGGCCACTTGACTGGTTCAATAGGCGATACCATTGGACTGCGTCTTGCCTACAAAGACCGTTCCGACGACGGTTCCTTTGAAAACACTTATGCAGCGGCAGTTCAGAAGACAATGCCTACTGTTGATGAATCTATGTGGCGCGCCAGTGCAACTTGGGAGCCTACTGACTCAACCCGAGTAGAACTAAAGCATGCGCAGAGTGATAATGTTCGCCTCGGTGCAAACTCAATTATTACCGTTTTTGATCCAGTGGCCAATTTAGGCGCTGCATCAGGTCTAATGTTTGGGACTATGGGCCTTGTTCGTCCTGAGTTCGGTGCGATTGTCGCCGCTGCAAATCAAAACCCCTACCGCGACGGCAATACTCTTGGTGGATGCGCGCTAGAAGCCAGCATGGGTATGAGCTCAGCAGTCTGTGCTGCCGGTGGAGAAAGACCTGAAGGGACAGACACTACGACGTCTGATACATCCCTTAGCTTTGAGATGGAATTAGACAACGGCTATACGCTAAGTGCAGTGGCCGGCAAAGGCGGCTATAAGTTCCAAGATGGTCTCGATGCTGACTGGCTTCCATTAGAGTTTATCGGTCGCGCCGACATTCAAGAATACGACCATACAAGTCAGGAGTTTCGTATTGCGTCTCCTACTGACAGGCGCTTCTCTTGGGTTGGTGGTGTCTATTTGGACAAGCAGGAACAAGAAATTGATCGCACTATTGTTGTTGATGGTACCTTCGGATTGCCTGCAATTGTAATGAAGACTATCCTCGGCGGTGGTAATCCTGCCTTTGGGTTGGATACTTTCTTGGCCTTATCTCCGGCGCAGGTCGGCGGTATAAATGCGACCACTTTTGTTCCTACGCCTTTTGGTTCTTTGAATTTAGATCAACTCGCTGCTGCAACGGGTTGTGGTGCTCCTGCACCATTTAACGCTCAATGTGTAGACTATCGGCTCAAAGTGGGTGTTGAAGGCTCAACAAAGTTCCAACAAGCCGGTCGCATATCGAACTGGACTCAGGATACAAATTCTCGAGCTGTCTTTTACCAGGGAACATTTAATCTGACGGATTCGGTTGCCATTACTGCCGGTGCTCGATACACAGAAGAAGAAAAACGATCACATGCCGTGATGGACCTGTCAACCAATACTACTGGAATTGCGAACCCGAACGCCAACGGCGTACTGGCTGCAATCGTTGCCGGCTTCGGTCTTGGTTATGCTCATGAATTTGATGAAAGCCGATCTACCCACCAATTTATACCAGCGGCAAATATTGAGTGGACACAATCAGAGGACAGCATGTTCTACCTGAGCTACTCAGAAGGATTTAAGAGTGGCGGATTCAACTCTGTAGATGACCAAGCCCCCGCCTTCACCGCTGAGGGTATCCAGCGTACCGTGCCAGGTTTAGGCTTTGAATATGATGATGAGAACGCAGAGTCAATTGAACTGGGTGGAAAGCATACCTTGCTTGATGGCGGCATGACATTGAACTGGGCGCTTTATGACAGCACTTATAAGAATCAGCAAGTCTCTACCTTTGTCGGCACCAGTTTTGTTGTTACAAACGCTGCCAGCACAGAGATTCGAGGCCTTGAAGTTGATATGCAATGGCAAGCAACTGACCACCTGAAACTGGGTATAAGCATTGCATTAAATGATAGTAAATATGGTAGCTATGCTGGCGCAGGCTGTACCGCCCCTCAAGCATCTGCACTGCTTGGCTTAGGAACGCTTACCGTTGATTCGCCGATCATTTCAGCTGACGGCTGTACAGCTACATTTGCGGGTGATGGGTCTCAGGCTGGATCTGTTCAAGATTTAACTGGTCTTAAGGTGGGTACTGATTATAACGGCTCGCTAACCGCTGATTATGTTCGACCAGTCATGGATGGCATGCTTTGGATGACGTCTCTGGACGTTAACTTTACCGACGGCTACCAAATGATCGGTGGCTCTACTGACCCACGTCTTTTTCAGGAAGCTTTCTCTAAGACAAGTATCCGAACTGGTTTGAAAGGCGAGAACTGGGCCGTGATGTTATACGGTAAGAATATATTCGATGAAATAACTCCTACTGGTTCATTTAACATACCGTTGGCATCAGGTGCATATGGTCAATACACTTCACCGGGAAGCGTTTGGGGTGCTACGGTTAACTTCAGCTTCTAGCTTCTAGCTTCTATTTTAGAAAATGTGCAAAACAAAAAAAGGACGGGTTTTCCCGTCCTTTTTTTGTCTAGCCTTTTTCGTTCTTTATACTAGATATACCCTATATCTATTAGAAGGTGGATAATAAATAATCCCTTTAAAACCCTTTTAAACAGCTTTAATATTGTTTTTTATTCAAAACCGCACTATAGTTGCGCCGAAAATGTTACGACCAAAAACTAACAATCATCCTTAGGGCCTATTATGAGTAAAAAATTATTTCGCACACTTGGTGCGTTAGCAGTTTTTATTGTCACTTTGTATAGTGGTGTCGCTGCAGCGCAAATTGATGAAATCATCGTCACAGCAAACAAACGTGAGCAAACGCTTCAAGATATTCCAGTCTCAGTGTCAGTGACTTCTGCACAGCAAATCGAACAGTCTGCCATTGTTGACTTAATCGATTTACAGTCGGCGGTTCCTACTCTACGGGTCGGCCAGTTGCAAAAAACAGCACAAACAAATTTTGTTATTCGTGGTTTCGGTAATGGTGCTAACAACCCAGGTATCGAACCTGCAGTTGGCGTTTACATCGATGGTATTGCTCGCAGTCGTTCTGCAGGCGCTATGTCTGATTTACCAACCATTGAGCGAGTGGAAGTACTAAGCGGTCCACAATCAACACTTTTTGGTAAGAATGCATCAGCAGGCGTGATAAGCATGACCACTAAATTGCCTGAAAATGAATTTGGCGGCAGCCTTGGAGCAACCGTTGGCAACTATGGTCAAACCATTCTGAAAGGCACTGTCACTAACGCCCTAACAGATAGCGCTTCATTTAGATTATCAGCCAGCAGCAACCAGGCTGATGGATATGCGACTAACCTAACTGATGGTAGTAGCTTAAATGGCCGTGATCGTTCTGCGTTCCGGGCACAATTGCTGCTCGAGCCATCTGATGATCTGACCGTCCGCATCATCGCTGACTATAACTCAATGGATGAAGAGTGCTGCATAGCGTCCTCTCTAGTTGACGGCTTTACGTCCGCCGTCACAGCTGGTTTAGCCGTCGCTAACGGCTACGGATATGCGCCAATCGATCCATGGGCTAGAGAGTCTTACATGAACGATAGTGCCAATGGTGCAAAGCGACCTCGAAACGAACTAACAGGTAAAGGTTTATCTGTGCAGGCTGACGTGAATCTTGATTTTGCTACGCTGACTTCTATTACATCAAGGCGAAACCAAACATCTGAGACAACTTTTGATGCCGATTTCTCAGGTGCTGATTTAGTTGCTGAAAACCGTGCAGATCAAGAATTTGAAAGTTTTAGCCAAGAGATCCGTCTTACCTCAAGTGGCGATGGCCCGCTGCAATGGATGGTGGGTGGATATTATTCAGAACTAGATGTTGATCACTTTAGAAATGTTACCTTCGGCTCTCAGCTATACCCTTTTGCTGACACGCTTGTAACCGCGGGACTATCTCAAGCGTTTGCTAGTGGCTATATTGCCGCAGGTGGTCCAGCCGCAGGTGCAGCTGCATATGCCGCTGCTATTTTAGCCCCCGTAGGTGGATCTGGAATTAACTATGTTGGTGCGGCCTTCGGCGTTTGTTTGGTCAACGGCGTAGCGTGTTCTGATATTTTTTATGTGTCAGGCACTGGATTGCCTCATGAAGCTTATACAATGAACAATAAGTCAACCTCATTTTTCGGTCAGCTTGACTATGATCTTTCTGAAAAATTAACGGCAACGCTTGGCCTCAACCACACCGATGATAGGAAACAGGTAGTGTCTGATGTTCGCGTCGTTGATGCATTTGCAGCCTTACCTTTCGAAGCAGCTGGACTTGGTGCTTTGACAGGACTGCAATTCTTTAAGCCATTTAATAATTACCCAAATGCTGATGAATCAGGTAAGTTTAATTCAGATGATCTAACGCACACACTGCGTCTTGCTTATGCATCCGATGAAGACACAACATTTTATGTCAGTCATGCAACAGGCTTTAAAGCGACATCTGTTAGTCTAACTGTAGATGCAAGAGATTTGCGTTCTGCAGATCCGGAAGAAGCCACTTCGATTGAATTGGGGCTAAAAAAGTCATTTGATAACGGTTATGTCAACATCGCTGTATTTGATCAATCAATCAAAGGTTTTCAGTCAAATTCATTTACAGGAACAGGGTTTAACCTAGTGAATGCCGGCGAGCAAAGTCACAAGGGAATTGAGTTTGATAGCATGTTCGCAGTCTCTGAGAGTCTGGTTGTCCGTCTCTCAGTGTTGGCCCTCGACCCTGTCTACGATTCATTCGAAAAAGGGGCTTGTGATACTACTGGATTGGCAGCCGCTCAATATCAGTGTCCTGCAGGACAGAGTTTTACAGATCTTTCAGGTCTAAAGCCTGCAGGTGTGCACGAGTTAAGCGCTAATGCTAATGCGGTTTATTCTTTCGATGTTTCTGCGTCAATGAGTGGTTTTGCAAGACTTGAGTATGTCTACGAAGATGAAGTTAAACTTGCTGATTTGATTCCTCTATCGGTAGCGGCTCGAAGCACCGATAACGTTAATGCAAGTGTTGGTATCAATTCCAACAACAATGATTGGAGTCTAATTCTTTGGGGTCGTAACCTCACGGATCATGAATCTCTAATATCGGCCTTCCCGACAACAGCGGCACCAGGCAGCTTCTCTGGCTACCCAAATGCTCCCCGCACCTATGGATTGACTTTCCGCAAAGGGTTTTAAATCGACCGAATCAGAAACTGCATTTAAAAGGGCGACTCTCGTGAGTCGCCCTTTTTTTTGCGAATATAGCTCTGGACTAGAGATTCGCATCACCATAGCCCACTTTACTTAATGAGAAGAGCACGATAGCAACTCTAATATGAATAGTTGTATATGTTTCTAATACTCACTGGTCACAGTCTTTTGTTTGCAAATTATTATCAAATGTATTAGTTTCTCCCAGGGGAAGAATTGAAATTTATAATTATTTAAACTATCAGGGGCTTACAATGAGCAAATTATCATGTCGTACTATCAGTGCGTTAGCCATCGCTATCGCCACAGCATCTAGTGGGGCCTATGCGGCGGAACTAGAAGAAATTATCGTAACTGCAACTAAACGAGCAGAGAGCTTGCAAGAAGTTCCTGTTTCTTTGACTGCTATTAGTGGATCAAAAATCGAAGATGCTGGCATGCATAGCTTTGCTGAGCTATCTGCGTATGTCCCTAATTTGGCCATTACAGAAAACGCAGTAAACACTATTATCTCAATGAGGGGCATTAGCGTTGGAGCCAATCAGTCTTTTGAGCAATCAGTAGGCGTTTTTGTTGATGGCATTCACTATGGTAAAGGTCGTCAAATCAGAACAGGCCTATTCGATATCCAGCAAGCTGAAGTAGTACGGGGTCCTCAGGGAGTTTTATTCGGCAAGAATACACTTGCAGGTGCGATTAATGTAACCACAGCAACACCAGACACTGATGAAGAATTTGGCGGTAAAATATCTGTCGGTAAAGAGTCGTTTGACGGTACAACAATTCAGGGTCACCTAACAGGCTCAATTGGTGACACCATCGGATTACGTCTCGCCTACAAAGATCGTACTAATGATGGTGCGTGGAGCAACACATATGCTGGCGCAGTGACTAAGAGCATGCCGACAACTGACGAGACAATGTGGCGTGCTAGTGCTACTTGGGAGCCTACTGACTCAACGAGAGTAGAGCTTAAGCATTCTAATAACGATAATGTGAAACTCGGCCAGGACTCAATGGCGACCTTGTTTAGCCCTGTTCAGAATCTAGGCGCGGCTGCAGGCCTAATGTACGGCGTAATGGGTATTATTCATCCTAATTTTGCTTCAATTACTACTAACGGTAAGAATGACCCTTATAGAGATGCAATTGCCCTTGGCGGTTGTGCACACGAGGCTTCCTTAGGGAAGAGTTCCGCAGTGTGCGCTGCCGGTGGTGAGCGGCCCGAAGGGACTGACACCTCAACAGCAGATACATCTCTGAACTTCGAGATGGAACTAGATAATGGCTACACCATAAATGCTACCTTAGGTAGAGGACGGTACTCTTATCAAGATGGTTTAGATGCTGATTGGTTGCCGCTTCGCTTTATCGGCCAGTCTACATTCTCAGAATATGATCATACGAGCCAAGAATTCCGCATAGCCTCTCCAACTGATGGGAAGTTTTCTTGGGTAGGTGGCGTTTATTTATCTAAACAAACCCAAGAACAGTGGACGCTTACTTCGGTAGATGGCACTTTTGGGCTTCCTTCGATGCTAATGAAAACGATTCTGGGTGGTGGTAATCCTGCCTATGGACTTCCCACGTTCCTGGCATTTAGTCCTGCTCAAGTAGCTGGAATTAATGCAACGACTGTAGTCCCTGGAACAGGCGGCTTAACGCTGGACCAGCTAGCTGCTGCAACGGGTGGAGCAATGGACTATCGTTTCCAAGTCGGCGTTGAGGGTTCTACGATGTGGTCACAGATGGCGCGAGTTGGTGAATATAGACAAGATTCAAATGCGAAAGCTGCCTTCTACCAAGGTACATGGAATCTCACTGATTCAGTCACCTTTACAGCTGGAGCTCGATACACAGAAGAAACAAAACGAGCTCATGCCCAAACTTATAACACATCTAGCTATAACGGTGTAACGACTCCAGACGCTAATCCACTACTGGGTGCTCTCTCGGGTGCTCTGTTTAGCATCTATGATCATTCGTTTGACGAAGACCGAGGAACTCACCAGTTTATTCCTTCTATGAACTTGGAATGGGCAAGATCAGAAGACAGTATGCTCTACCTAAGCTACTCGGAGGGTTTCAAGAGTGGAGGCTTTAACTCAACAGACTCTCAGCTTCCTCTGTTCACAGCAGATGGTCCGCAAGCAAATATTCCTGGACCAGGATTTGAATATGAAGATGAGAATGCTGAATCCTGGGAGATCGGTGGAAAGCACACTCTAATGGACGGTTCTATGACATTGAACTGGGCGTACTACGATAGTGTATACAAGAATCAACAGGTATCAACGTTTGTGGGTCTTGGCTTCGTAGTGACTAACGCGGCAAGTGCTAGTGTTTCAGGCCTCGAAGTTGACTTGCAGTGGCAGGCGACTGATCACCTAAGATTAGGCACTAGTCTCGCCCTCAATGATGGTAAATATGATGACTTCCCTGGAGCTGGCTGTACCGCTGTTCAGCAGTCTGACTTAGCTGTAGGTGCATCGTCTGGAACCTGTGTAGCTGAGTTTGGAGCTGATGGAACACGGATTGGAATAAGCCAGAATCTAGCAGGTGGGCAGATTGGAAACGACTATAACGGTAGTATTAACGTAGACTATACTCGCTCTGTATTTGGTAGCTTGGCCTGGTCTACAGGCGTCGACTTCCAATTCACTGATGGTTTTTTCATGACCGGTGATCTTGATCCTATCGATTATGAGTCAGGGTTTACTAAAACCAACATCCGTACTGGTGTAGCTGGAGAGAATTGGTCGGTTATGCTTTACGGTAAAAACGTATTTGATAAGGTTACCCCTCAAGGCGCTTTTGATATACCACTAGCCGCTGGTTCTCACGCGCAGTATGTTCTTCCGGGAGCAATCTGGGGTGCTACGCTTAACTACAGTTTCTAATCTATATCATAGAAAAGTAGTAACTCTTAAAGGGGCAGTTTTTAACTGCCCCTTTTTTTGTCCAGAATTTTATTTCAATCATTATCTATTCTGCACCTATCTGGCTACCACACGCTGTCTGATTTTGTGACTAGGCTGTCATGTTGAGACAGTGTTATAGCCTTCGGCTGAGTTATGATAAGCACAGGTATCTTTCGGCGATAAATTGATAAGCTATGACACAAACAGCTAATAACACAAATCCTATTTTCCGTGGTATTTTTGCGATAGCAGGATTGCTATTAGTTTTAGTGGGCTCAAACACCCAAATTCAACACCTAGATTATTCAGCCCATACGCTGGTTCTGGTCAATCAAAAACCGATAACAAAGGCAACATTAACCGTTGCTCGTCAACGCTCTAACGCCCTAACTAATACCCTACAGCAACAACAGGACCCATTGCTCATGCAACGGCTGATCGATGATGAGCTAATCCTGCAGCGCGCTGAAAGTCTTGGCGTGTTAGAGGCTGACCCTGGGATTCGTAAAATTCTGGCCCGCTCTGCGATCAATAAAATTAACACTGAATCTGAATCTTTACCCATCAGTAAATCTCAATTGAGAGACTTCTATGATGACCATCAAGCCGTCTTTCAAAGGCCAGCTAGATTCGCCATTCAGGCCGCTAGATTTTTAACGACTGAAGATGCTTTGGCCGCTCGCCGTCAGATTTTGACGGGCTCTAGACTGTCAGAGACGGTGTCATTTGCAGACGGCGCAGTGCTGATAGAAATGCCTAGATCTCTTCTTCCTACTCATATGTTAAGACGCTACCTCGGCACTGGCTTGACCGATGCTATTTTGCAGTTAGACCAAGATCGACTGTCGCAGCCAATTGCCCAATACGGTGGTCTCTATCTTTTACATCGATTGAAACAACAGCCAAGCCAGGTCATTCCTTTTCAACAGGCCCAGCCTGACATCATCATCGAATTTAGATCCAGGCAGCGACAACGTGCTCTTTCAGAAGCTTTAGCCCTTTACAAGGAAAGAGCCGACATTCGGCTCAACTCGTCATTGCTTGAACAATTGGCGAGGAATGAGTAAGGGTATATGACACTATTCTCTAAACAGGCCGCTAAGCAACAATCGTTCACACTGTTACTCGTTGGTGCAGCCGTTGGCATCCTAATGGCTGTTAGTGGCCCTTATAGGTCGTTAACCCATGATAATACTGTGGTGGCTTGGGTTAATGGCACTGCAATAGGAAAGATTCAATACATTCAGGCTCTCGAGCTATTGAGTCTAGAAAGACGCAGTCCCATTAATGATCAGGATAGAAGCCTGATATTGAATCGATTAATCGAAGAGGAGTTATTAGTCCAAAAAGCCATCCAAGATGGCGCCCTGCGGAACGATCTTGATGTCCGTCAGCGCACATTACAAACCATGCTAGATAGCATCCAAAGTGAATCCATAGCTCGTTATGGGGATGATGGTGAATCTAGTTACAGCGCAGTCGCAGACTATATCGAGCAGCTTCGAGACGACGCCGTTATAACTTGGATTGTAGAGACCTCTACAGAAACGCCTGTCACTAAGCAGGTTGAACAATAATGAGAAAGTTAACGCAAATGATTATTAGCCTACTGCTGTTAATTGGCTTAATGGTGAGCTCACTAGAGTCTCAGGCTCATAATCGCAGCCAATCTTTTTCTGACTGGGCAATAACCAACGATGGCACTGAAGCGGTATTTACCGCGAAATCCAGAGAGATCACGCGTCTTCAAACGCTGACAAATCAGCCCCTAGATGCCCTATTTTCCGACCACTTGATCGACACGGTTAGCGTTTATCAGGGCGATCTGCCCTGTTCAAACTCTGATTCAGCCACGTCACTGCCGTCAGCGCTGGGGTATGTTCGTATCAGCTTAGATTTTGATTGTGACCCTTCCTTGGGCGATATTAGCATTAACATTAACAGTTTTTTTAGTGCCGCTAGCTCCCATGTACATTATGCAAACGTTGCTTTTGATGGACAGCAATCCCGCCAGTATCTATTTACCGATAAGCAACGACAGCATGAGATTAGTCTCTTGGTAACATCTAGTAACCGCTGGTTTGCCAGTGCCCGTCAATTTGTCAGTCTTGGCATCGACCATATCTTTGGTGGCCTTGACCATATCGCCTTTCTGGCGGCTCTTATATTATTACTGCGCAGATTTAAGGACTTAGTCTGGATAATCACCGGCTTCACCTTAGGCCATAGTGTCACTCTTTACTTAACCGTCATGGGCTGGGTTATTCCAGATCTTCCTGTCGTTGAAGCAACCATTGGATTTACTATCGCCCTTGTTGCCGCTGAGAATATCGGCACTCTCACGGGCTACCATCGTTATATTACCTATATTTTAGCCTCGGGATTGGTGTTGATGGGGCTTCTAAACCTAATGTTTGGGATTGGCCTAACGACGCTTAGTCTCCTTGGCTTAATACTGCTCACGTTCGCCTATTTACCCCTTTCAGTTACTAAAACGGCGGTAGCCGATCTTAGACCGCTAGTCACCATAGGGTTTGGTCTGATTCATGGGTTTGGTTTTGCCAGCGCACTGACCGAGATTGGTTTACCGGATGCTCAATTATGGCCTGCGCTATTGGGTTTCAATGTTGGTATTGAATTAGGTCAGCTATTCATCGTCGCGAGCCTATGGCTAGTGATAAAACAAATGAGCCGACTAACACCTATAATAAATTCGAGATTGGCCATAGATTTATGCTCAGCATTACTCTGTGGCTTAGGTTTTTACTGGTTTGTTGGGCGAAGTTATGGAATTATCTAATAAAAATGGGGTTAAAAATGCTTAAAAAGTTTGCTATTGCTGTGGCTGTTCTGGGAATTGTTGTCGCCCTTATATTGACTAACCATGCTCCGGAGCCTGTCTATCGGCTTTTTCCTGGTTACTTCGAAGACCCCAATCTTGCATGGGAAACCTCCCCCTTATCGCCAGAAACGATCACCAAAGAACGACTACCAGAATTGGTGATAGAGGCCCGCACAAACAACAGAAGTCATGAGAACAAACCAGAAAAGCAGATACTATTTGGTGACACCCATGTGCACACGACCAATTCTGCCGATGCCTTTATGTACAGCCTGCCGATGATGCACGGCGCTTCGGGAGCTTATCCACCGGCATTTGCTTGTGACTACGCGCGCTTCGTATCACAGTTAGACTTTTATTTTCTAACTGATCATGCCGAGAGCTTTACGTTGAACCAGTGGCGCGATGGTATGGATTCAGTCCGCCAATGTAATCGTACCGCCGGTGACCCCATGAACCCAGATATTGTTGCTTTTTTAGGATGGGAATGGACTCAGGTAGGTACCGTCGCTGAGAATCATTATGGCCATCACAATGTGCTGTTTAAAGATGATGACCCAGCCAAATTACCCAGCCATCCTATTGCGTCAGTGGGTGTTGGCGTAGCCACCATTGCAGCGCGCTCAAGCGAAGGTAAGCAATCATCCATTTTAGGTATCCTAGACCCACGGCATAAGGACTATTACGCCTCCTACAACACGTGGGTTGAAAATATGGCGGGAACACCCGTCTGTGACCCGGCCCTTCCCAGCCCTGCGCTCCCATCGAACTGCTATGAAAGTGTCGCTACGCCGGGCGAGCTATTTAAAAAACTTGATGAATGGGGCTTTGATAATATTGTCGTTCCCCATGGCACCACTTGGGGCTTTTACACCCCCCCCAATGCGAACTGGACGCATCAGCTAACTAAGGCAGACAGCGACACCGACAAAACACGTCTAATTGAGGTCTATTCTGGCCATGGTAACTCTGAAGTGTTTAGAGATTTCACGGTACGTACCCGTAATGACCAAGGGCAATGGGTCTGTCCAGCACCACAAACCCACTATCTCCCCGCCTGCTGGCAAGCTGGTGAGATTATTGCTGATCGCTGTTTAGCTGAGGGTATTGATCCTGACGAATGTAATACCCGCGCAGCAGAGGCTCGGCACAACTTCGTCCAAGTGGATACCATTTATGGCTTTATGACTGTTCCAGGTAGCACCCCAGAGGAATGGCTTGATGCCGGACAAGCAAGAGATGTTTTCCTACCCGCATTTAACTACAAACCTCGTAAATCAGTGCAGTATGGCCTCGCCCTGCAAAACCTTGAAGACCCAGAGAACCCCTTACGTTATCGTTGGGGCTTTATTGGCTCAACAGATACCCATTCAGCCAGAGCTGGTCACGGTTTTAAACAACTCGACAGAACTAACACCACCGACTCAACCGGTGTTCGAGACAGCTTTTGGGAATCTATTTTCGCCAGCACCGCGGTGGTATCAAAGACAGCACCTAGATCATTGACAGCTGATCAGATTGATCCGGTCAGCGCCAAAATATTTGCTTCAGAATTTGAGCGTACCACCTCTTTTTTGAATGCCGGAGGTATAGCCGCGGTACACGCTCAAGGCCGAGATCGAGACGCTATCTGGGATGCCATGAAACGCCGTGAGGTCTACGGCACTAGTGGACATCGTATGCTGCTATGGTTTGACCTGCTTAACGCTGAAGGCGACAACCCGTCGCTACCGATGGGAAGCGATGTTGGTATGGATAGTAATCCAAAGTTCAGCGCTAAGGTTGTTGGTTCCTTTAAGCAGTTACCCGGTTGCCCAGATTATGTAGTAAAGACACTTGAACAAAAACGCTTGCAGAAACTATCTCTTGGTGAGTGCTATCACCCCTCAGATGAACGCTATCTTATCGATCATATTGAGGTGATTAAGATACGGCCTCAGTCCTTTGCCGGTGAAGAAGTACCACCACTAATTGAAGATCCCTGGAGAACGTTTGAATGTCTGCCATCTGCAGAAGGTTGTAACATTGAATTTGAAGATCCTGACTTTGCTGCCGATGGCCGCGATGCTCTTTACTATATCCGCGCGCATGAACAACCTATCGCAACGATTAATGGCGGTAATCTGCGAACCGACTTTGATGATCAAGGCAATGCTATTAATACAGATCCCTGCTTTGGTGATTACCGAACTGCTGAAAAAGACGACTGCCAAAAACCACTCAGTCAACAAGCCTGGTCTTCGCCAATTTTTGTGGACTTTAAACAATAATAAGACTGAATATTTAAATATTAGGGGAGTACATCATGGGTAATAAAACGGCACTAGTCACAGGGGCATCCGACGGTATTGGTCTAGAATTTAGCGATATTCTCGCCGCTCGGGGCTATGACTTGGTTTTAGTTGCACGACGTGAAGATAAGCTTAACGAGGTCAGCGCAAAATTGAGTGAAAAGTATGGTGTTAACTGCATCGTTATAGCCGCTGATTTATCTGTACCACAAGCAGCCCAAACACTTTTTCAACGCACCTGTGAACAAAACCTGCAGATTGACTTTTTGGTCAACAATGCGGGTCTTTTACATAATGGAGCTTTTACTGAATTAAGCCTTGCTGAACAAGAGCGCATGATTACCGTCAACGTGCTCGCTTTAACGTCATTGAGCCATTTATATGCCAATGATATGGCGACTAGAAAAAAGGGTTATATCCTTAATTTAGCATCACTGGCCGCTTGGATGGCGATCCCCAATCAGAATGTTTACGCAGCCACAAAGGCCTATGTCTTATCATTCACTCAAGCTCTTGCCAATGAAATGAAGGCTGCCAATAACGGAGTTGTGGTGTCCGCACTATGCCCAGGCTATACCGCGACCAAAATGATGGACAACCCAGATCAAGGTGCCAAACTGCGCATCGCACCCAATATGATGATGTCTGCTAAGGACGTCGCTGAAGCAGGTATTAAGGGCTGTCTAGTAGGTAAGAGTGCCATCGTGCCAGGTGTTGCTAACAAAATAACCGCCGCAATCACTCGTCTTTTTTCCAAAACGTTATTGACCAAATTGGTCGGCAGCTTTTACAGAAATAATATGGACTAAAACAATAAATATTAGCTTAATTAATCAGAGAGACACTTATGAGCGAGCAAACGATTAAAAAAGTACTTATCACCGGTGCCAATGGTTTTATTGGCAATACACTGATGCGTTATTACAAGCACAACAATCAAGCCGTCGTTGGTGTCGATCTCGTTGGCAATGGCTCAGATATTGTTAAAGGTGATATTGCCGAACCGGATACCATCGCTAATTTACTAGAGGAGTGCGACGTCATCGTCCACACCGCGGCATTAGTCTCAAATGCAATGGAAGACAGTGATATGTGGCGAGTCAATGTTCTGGCCACTCGAAACTTAATCGCTGCGGCAAAAAAACATAAGGTACGTCGTTTTGTACAGATATCTTCAATCGTTGCCTACGGTAACTCTGCTGAGGGGGAGCTTGACGAGGACCACCCGGTGCACGCCGATGGCGGCAGTTATGTCTTGACCAAACTAGCCTCAGAACATGCAGTACTTGCAGCTCAGGCAAACGGTGATATCGAAGTCGTCATCGTGCGTCCTGGTGACGCCTATGGGCCCGGCAGCCGTCCTTGGATCATCGCCCCACTTGAGGCTATTGCTAAAAATCAATTTATGCTGCCCGCCAAAGGAGAGGGTTTCTTTAGGCCAATTTATATTGATGATCTAGTCAGAGGCATTGCACTTGCAGCCCAGCATCCTGATGCGGCCGGTGAGATATTTAACTTGTCCTGCGAAGGCTATATGGCCACCAAGGACTATTTTGCCCCACATTATGAGTGGCTAGGGAAAAAAGGGCCCATGCTTGTCTCAACAAAGCTTGCCCTTAGAGTGTCCGCCATCGCTTCAAAGGTTGCCAATCTTATGGGAAATCTCAATGAAGCCTCACCGGCAACAGTGGTGCAACTTGCGACCAAGAGCTGGTTCTCAATAAAAAAAGCCGAGCGAATTCTTGGTTGGAAGCCTGAAATGTCATTCGACGAAGGGATGGAACGCTCCAAACAATGGGCTGCAGACAATGGTCTTTTAGGAAAATGATGGTTATGGTATCTGCTGGATGCCAAAGGAATGTCTCATGTCTAAAAATATTACTGACTTAGTTACTCTTGCAAAAAGTATGGCGAAAGTAGAGCACTATGCAACCCCTCAGGATCGCTTAGTTAAGGGCAATCCTGAGCAAAATAATGCGCTGCATTTTTCTGTTGAAGACCGATTTTTTGTCGGGGAATGGGGTGCAGAAGTTGGCTGTTGGAAAGTCAGCTATACCGAAAATGAGTATTTCCACATATTGAGCGGTAAATCAATCCTGCGCGATACCGAGGGTAATGAAGTGACCGTCGTTGCCGGCGACAAAGTCTGCGTGCCCGCTGGTTTCGAAGGCGAGTGGGAAGTCATAGAGCCAACGCAAAAAATCTATGCTATCTATGAAAACTAAACCTTACTTAATGACAAGGTTGTCCCTGTGTCCAGATTATTAGTACCGCTACTCCTCCTTATTCTCAGCCAAGTCGGCTGTACTGCTGAATCTGAGATAGAGGCAACAGCAGCTGCACCCACAGGTCAAAGCGCTACTCTAATGGCGCAAGCTCAGGCCATACATGCCTCTGCATTGACCTTAGATGCACACGCGGACATTGAAATACCCGGCAAGCCTTCCATGTATGTCGGTTCTGATGGCCTGTCTAAAGTAGCGCCAGCGAAAATGCGTGCTGGTGGACTCGATGCAGTGGTAATGTCTTTAGCCGTTGGCCCTATGCCCAGAGATACAGAGGGTTATGCCGCGGCCAAAGCCTTGGCGCAAACTAAACTCGCAGCAGTGACCGCTCTGGCTGCGAACCCAGACAATAATGCGACAATCACAAAAAGTATAGACGAGCTTACTGCAGCCCACGCAGAGGGTAAATCAGCCCTGATTCTTGGCTTTCAAAATGCATTAATCTTGGGTACCGACGTGACCGGTATCGATCGCTTATACGACGTTGGGGTCAGGGTCTTTGCCCTCACGCACATGGGTCACAACGACTTTGCAGACTCATCACGCACGCTATTTGATGGTGATATAGGTACCCGTGAGCCCGACGCAGAACATGGCGGCTTATCCGCTTTAGGGAAAGCGGCTGTGGTAAAAATCAATGCCCTCGGTGGTATTGTTGATATTTCCCAACTATCCAGCCAAGCGGCTTTGCAAGCAATTGGCCTGTCTGCCGCACCGGTTATTGCTAGCCATTCGAATGCGCGCGCACTGACCAATGTTAGCCGCAATCTCTCTGACCCAGAAATAGATCGGATTGGCGAGACCGGCGGTGTCATCCATATAGCGCCATTTCGCGGCTACCTGTTTGACTCTTCAGCCCCAAATATGGACAAAAATATCCGTGCCGTTCGCAAAGAGTCCGGCATAGAAGAAGACTATTTATATCCCTTTGAGCTGTATTGGGAAATTGATGATCTAGCCCTAAAGAGAGCTTTCTTAACCCGCACCAGCGCCCTGCTCGGCCCCATCGGTTTAGACGAAATGCTCGATCATGTTGACTACATCGTTGAGCGCATTGGTGTTGATCACGTTGGTATTGGCACTGACTTTAATCATGGTAGTGGCATTATTGGCTTTGATGACGCGAGTGAGGCACTAAACGTTACCCTAGCGCTACTAAAACGCGGCTACAGTAAAGATGATATTATCAAAATTTGGGGCGGCAATTTTATTCGTGTGTGGCGCGCAGCAGAAAAAGCCAGTGACGCTAGGGTTTTGGCGTCTCAGGGGTAAGTTCGATTCGATAAGAGCCAGCAGTGCGCCCAGTCCAGTGCTTAAAGCTGCGGTAGAATGAACGCGCCTCTGCGTAACCCAACTGGTAGGCAATTGAGTCTAATGATAGATCGGTATTTTTCAGATAATAAAGTGCCAATTCTAAGCGTAATTCATTGAGCAGATCCTTGTAGCGGGTGCCCTCCTCGTCTAGTTTTCTCTGCAGAGTACGGCTACTCATACCAAGCATTTCAGCAATCATCTCACTAGAAGGAGTTTGTTGTTTGAGCACTAGGCGCAAAAGGTTTTTCACCTGATCAGCCACCAGTTGTTTCTTATCTAAACCACCTAAGATGGTGGTAGCATGGTCTAGTAGCATTTGCAGCAACTGTTCATTAGCCTGAGGAAAAATCTCGTCTAAAGCGCTTTCAGAAAAGCGGAATCCACTAGCCGGCTGGTTAAATAGAACCTCGCAGCCAAACAGTTCGGTGTAGTCAGCCATTAAGGCCTGATCAGCCGGCCCCTCATGCTCAAACCAAATGCTATGCCAGCCATCAAAATTAAGAAATCGCCGCGCAAAAAGACACCAAGATGCCAATACGTTTTCAATTTCATGTTTACGCACCACTGGATTTTTAAATTGGCAGGTCCATCGTTGCAACGCAAAACCATCAGAGATCTCAATGGAGGTGACACCCATATCGCCAACAATTTTTTCATAAATTGGAATTTTTGCCTGAATCATACGCAGTGTGGAACAATTCATCGATATATAACCAAGCACACTGTAGGACGCCGGCTCTACAAACTGCGCTGAGTGAAGTCCAAAACAGGGATCATCACTGGCATCAATTAACAGCGCTAACAGATCTTCCATTGACTGGTTGGAGACATGTTTGGTGTTATCTTTTAAGATCTCGGCATCAATTCCCACCTGACTTAACAGCGAAGAGTAATTAACACCACATGCCTCAGCGGACCTGAGGTATTGGGTGACCGCCGGTACCGACGCAAGACCACTATTGTGTGTTAATTCCATTTGCTTTTCTTCGCGCCTACTCAATGACTGAAATTGTGACCGGGCTGTCGGACTTAGACAGCGACTATCGGTGCTTCAGCAGTTACTATAACGTCAATAGTATACCTCAAGAGTTGAGGGTTTCGGTGCCATTAGCGCTATACTTGCGTGAGTAAAAATGGGCATTGCTAGCGATAATAACAGTCACATTATATAGGGTGGAAAAGATGCGTTTGTGGAATGGCTGGGGTAATGAAAATAGTGATCTAAACATGGAACTGAACAGCGGTTTACGCATGTTATTACAGGCATTGGTTGGATCTGGGACAGCATTGCCTCAAGCAACTTTAAGTGATGTTGTCACCAAAGTGCCCCTTACCAGGTTGGCCGCGCACCCATTAATTAATACCGACCCAGAGATTCGTGTGCGCCACGCGCGCGGTCAAAGTCTGCCCGATTGGCTGGACATGCACAGTGGTGATGTAAATACGTTTCCTGATGGCGTCGCCACCCCAGAATCATCCGCTGAGGTGCGCACACTTTTAGATTATGCCAAGGCTGAGAGTATTGTGGTCATCCCCTATGGCGGCGGTACATCAGTGGTTGGGCATATCAATCCTGAGGAAAGTGAAAGACCAGTACTCACCATCGATATGGGAAAGATGAATAAGCTACTTCATATCGACAAAGAAAGTCAGCTGGCAACTTTTGGCTCTGGTATTGCGGGTCCGGCATTAGAACAATCACTCAATGAGTATGGGTTCACCCTCGGCCACTTTCCACAGTCATGGGAGCTTTCTACTCTCGGTGGTTGGGTGGCGAGCCGCTCAAGTGGTCAACAGTCCATACACTACGGCCGGATAGAGAATTTGTTTGCGGGCGGTAGTATCGAAACCCTCGCTGGCACCCTGGATATACCGACCATTCCAGCCTCATCTGCAGGACCTGATATTCGAGAGATGATTCTCGGCTCTGAGGGCCGTATGGGTATTATCACTGAGGTCACAGTACGCATCACTCCGCTACCTGCGAAAGAGCTGTTTCAGGTGGTCTTTTTCCCCTCTTGGGAGGTTGGCATTAATGTCGCCAGAGAACTCATCCAGCAGCGAGTAGCGCTATCGATGGTACGTCTGAGTAACCCACTTGAAACCACTAGCCTGCTTTACATGGGTGCGGGTGAAGATAGTAGTGGCGTCGTTGCCTTGGAACAGGCGCTTGCTGAAAAAGGGATTGGTTCGGGTAAGGTTATGATGACGCTCGGTGTCACTGGGTCTGCCAGGCACTGTGAAACAGCCCATCAACTTGCTCTAGATCACTGCGCTAATCACGGAGGTGTCGCCGATCAATCAGGGCTTGGTGATAACTGGGCGCATGGCCGATTTCGTGCGCCCTACCTGCGCGATCCATTGGGTGCCGCCGGTTATGCTGCCGACACCATGGAAACCGCTGTGGACTGGTCTAAAGTGCCTCAGGCCGCAGAAAAAATAGAACAGGCTATTCGTACAGCGTTGGCCGATGAGGGTGAACAGGTGCACGCCTACACCCACCTCTCGCATGTCTATGGTCAGGGCTCAAGTATTTATACCACCTATCTGTTCCGTCTTGGCGACAGCTATCAACAGGGCATGGATCGTTGGGTCAAACTCAAGAAAGCCGGTGCCGAACAGATTGTCGCCCATGGCGGCACGATCAGCCATCAGCACGGCGTAGGCAGAGACCATAAAAACTATTTGAGCGCTGAGAAGGGACCGCTTGGCATCGCGGCCATTAGTAATCTGTGTGAATTGTTTGACCCTGAGGGGCAGATGAACCCCGGTAAACTACTTCCAGATGGCGAGCACTAAAACACTATGAATGAATTCACTGATCGCCAACAATTATTGACCGAGATGCGCAATGGAGAGTCTCTGGATTGGGATATTATTGTTGTCGGTGGCGGTATTACCGGCGCGGGCGTGCTGCGCGAAGCAAGGCGTCGCGGGTATCGTGCTTTACTATTGGAACAGCAAGATTTCTCCTGGGGTACCTCCAGTCGTTCATCAAAAATGGTGCATGGTGGCCTGCGCTATCTTGCCGCCGGTGATTTAAAGCTAACCAAAGAGTCGGTACTAGAGCGGGAGCGATTACTAAAAGAAGCTCCCGGCTTAGTAGATCGAATAGCCTTCTATTTTACCTTCCGCAAGGGCCTATTTCCCGGCCGCTTTGCCATGACAGTCATTCTTGCTATCTATGATTTTCTTGCCGGAATAAAGGACCATCGATACTGCAATAATGAACAACTTTTAAAGCAGTTCCCGGGCCTTGATAAGGCTAATCTTAAAGGTGCCAGCTACTATACCGATGCTATGGTAGACGATTCACGCTTGGTCATACGCGTTTTACAGGACAGCATTGATGATGGGGCCCAGGCTCTAAATTACACCAAAGTAACCAATCTATTATTTGAAAATGATAAGGTCTGTGGTGTTGCTATCGAAGATGCTGACAATACTAGTACCATCGAGTTGCGAGCCTCCGCTGTGATCAATGCCACAGGTGCATGGGCTGATCGGTTACGAAATGAAGTCAATAGTGAAATACGTATCCGCCCACTGCGTGGTAGTCATATCATTATTGCCAAATCTTTGTATCCGGTCTCCGATGTAATGACTTTTCTACATCAAGATGACAAACGCGGTGTCTATGTCTATCCCTGGGAAGGAACCACAGTATTGGGCACCACTGACCTTGATCATGCCCAAGATTTAGACATCGAGGCGAGTATTTCTAATCAAGAAACTGATTATCTGCTGTCTGCCTTTAATCTCCAGTTTCCCAACAACCAACTGACGCGTGCCGATGTCATATCCACTTGGGCTGGCGTGCGACCTGTTATTGGAGCCGAGCTAGGTAAGAATCCCTCTAAAGAACGTCGCGACCATGCAGTATGGTCAGATAATGGCCTGATCACTGTCAGCGGTGGCAAACTTACCACCTTCCGATTAATTGCCCTAGACGCATTAAACGCCGCCGCAGATAGCTTGCCTAAATCGGCTCCAGTAAGCGATGACAGCATGTTTGTTACACCAGCCATCAGTGCAGATGATCTTCTGCCCGACAATCCTCAGTGGGCGCAGCGGCTGCTGGGTCGCTATGGCAAAAAAGCCAAAACATTACTGGCTGAAAGTGGTACGCATGAGCATGTTAGCCTTGGTGAGACTGAGTTTTGTCTGGCGGAGTGCCGATGGGCGATAAAGCATGAGGCTGTAGAACACTTAGATGATCTACTACTCAGACGAACTCGGCTAGGCATGTGCCTACCAAGGGGCGGTGACGTATTATATCCAGCGTTAAAAGCTATTTTCTCTGCCGAACGCCATTGGAATGATGGCCGCTGGAAAACAGAAGTAACGCGCTATGAGGCTATTTGGAATAGCTATTACAGTTTGCCTAACAACTCTTAAATAAGAGGTCGCTATGGAAAATCTACAATACTTTTTAAGCATTGATAACGGCACCCAGAGTGTCCGTGCCATAGTTTTTGATAGCAACGGCCAACTAGTCGCCAAGAGTAAAGTTGAGATAGAGCCGTATTTTTCTGATCAACCGGGTTGGGCAGAACAACATGCCGAGTATTTCTGGGATGCTGTTTGTAAAGCCTGCCAAGCACTTTGGCCATTATTGCCAGTACCCAAAGAGTCTATTAGTGCAGTGTCAGTGACCACTCAGAGGGCCACAGTGGTCCCTATGGGGAGTGATAACGAACCACTGCGACCTGCCATTAGCTGGTTAGATCAGCGGCAGGTTGATACCAAGCCCGCACTGGGCGCCCTAGAATCAGCGTTAATGACGCTGGTCAGAGCTAAACCCCTAGTAGACTTGATGCATAGCCAGGCGGAAGCCAATTGGATCGAGCAACATGAGCCGAAGCTCTGGGCGCAGGTTCATAAATTTTTGCTCTTATCGGGATACCATAATTACAAGCTAACCGGTCAATACACCGATGCGATTGCCAGTACTGTTGGGTTTGTACCCTTTGACTATAAAACCCAGCAATGGGCTGATGAAAAAGATTGGAAGTGGCGCGCCATGCCCATTGCTCAAGAGATGCTACCAGAGGTACTGCCCGCCGGGTCCATACTCGGTGAGATTACTGCTGAAGCGGCGCTGGCAACTGGAATCCCTGTAGGCTTGCCATTAATCGCCAGCGGGTCAGACAAAGCTTGTGAAGTTCTAGGTACCGGCTGCATTGATAGTCAGACTGGTAGCCTGAGTTACGGTAGCTTAGCCACACTCAACATTGCCTCTGATAAATACCTTGAAGCTATTCCCTTTTATCCCGCCTATCCGGGGGTAATGCCCAATACCTTCAATATCGAGATGATGGTGCAACGCGGCTATTGGATGGTCAGTTGGTTTAAAAAAGAATTTGGCCTGAGAGAAGAGCAACTGGCGGAAAGTCAGGGTGTATCCCCAGAGTCACTATTTGACGATTTACTTGCCAGTGTCCCTGCAGGTTGCCAAGGTCTTATGCTACAACCTTATTGGTCGCCGTCTAATGGCGATGGGCCGGAAACAAGAGGTGCCATTATTGGTTTTAATGAAGAACACACCAGAGCCCATCTCTATCGGGCTATGATTGAAGGCCTCACCTATGCCCTTCGCGAAGGCAAAGAACTTCTAGAAAAACGCAGTAAAAAACCAATAACCAGATTAGTGGTTTCAGGTGGCGGCTCGCAAAGTGACCAGGTCATGCAGATCACCGCTGATATTTTTGGTATGACCGTCTATCGACCACACACTTTTGAAACATCGTCCTTAGGCGCCGCCATTGCCAGCGCCGTAGGTACAGGTGTATATCCCGATTTCTCCACTGCAGTGGATAAGATGACTCATGATGGTGATTTCTTCGAACCTAAGGCTGTGAACAAGGCGATCTACAACGATTTATATCATGATGTCTACATGAAGATGTATGGGCAGTTAAAACCCAATTATGAGGCGATACGGTCTATTACCAGCAAATTAGGTTAAGGCGACATTATCGTGAAAAGAGTTTATCTTTCCAGCCGCGTAATTTCTTATACCTAAAGCTAATAAGCGCTGCGTACATGGCAAAATAAATCAATGGTTCAATAATTTCAGATTTAACCGACCAGTAGAAATGAATCAATGCGAGTAGCGCAATGAGATAAGTAAAATTATGCAGCGTTTGCCACCTACCTTTCATCTTTCTACGCAGTTTAGTGATAGACGTTATCGCTAGTGCGGTCAGCAGCAAAAATGCTGACATACCCACAGTGATATAGGGTCGCTCAAACACCTCATCAATGAATAATCTCACATCAAATTGGACTTCAAAAAACAAGAAGTTGAGCATATGGCACAGCACGTAGGTAAAAGCATAAAGACCGATCATTCGTCTAAAACGCATGAGGAAGCTTAACGTAAACCGTTTGGCTAAAGGAGAGATCAGTAAGCTGATCAGAAGTAGGTTAAGCGCCCCAATACCGGTGAAGTGAATCACCGCTTCAACTGGATCACCACCAAGTTGGTCAGTGACGGCCCCATAATATAAATTAAGTAACGGGTATAGTGCAGCCAAATGCACTAGAACTTTAAGATAGGGAATACTCTTTTGAGAAGCAGTAATCGCCATGTGTCTAGTAGTATTTTCTTAAATTCATGCCGCTATAAAGATCTGCTACCTGCTCGCCATAACCGTTAAAGGGCAGTGTCGGAATACGGTTTTGGGCAAAAATTCCGCCAGTGGTAATACGCCGTTCACTGGCTTGACTCCACCGAGGGTGGTCGACCGCGGGGTTAACATTAGCGTAAAAGCCGTACTCGTTCGCTGCGAGTAGGTTCCATGTCGTTGGCGGCTTTTTTTCAACAAACTTAATACCAACCACCGACTTAATGCTTTTAAATCCATATTTCCACGGCACTACCAGCCGTATGGGAGCTCCGTTCTGAGGAGGTAGCGTTTTGCCATAGAGGCCAACACTCATGAGCGCCAGAGGATTCATGGCTTCGTCTATTCGCAACCCCTCCACATAAGGGTAATCAATGCCACCCCCTAATCGTCGACTTCTTTGCCCGGGCATCTGCACTGGGTCATACAAGGTTTCAAAGGCAAGGTATTTAGCCCGGGAAGTGGGCTTGGCTTTTTTGACCAGCTCCGCTAGAGAGAAACCAATCCAGGGCACCACCATGGACCAGGCTTCAACACAGCGCAGTCGATAAATACGTTCTTCGAGATCAAACGATGAGTAGAGGTCGTCGTAACCGAGGGTTAGTGGGTTTTCGACTTCACCAGAAATCTTTAACTGCCAAGGATCAACCTTGAATGATTGAGATAGTACTGCGGGTTGCTGCTTCTCAACCCCGAACTCATAAAAATTATTATGAGAGGTGATTTTAGCTTCCGGCGTTAACTCCTCAGCAAAGCCACCCTTTCCTGCAGCATAGCTCAGGTTATTTTGAGTAAACAAAGCTTCGGGTGTTTTTTCCTCGCCGAAGATATCCAATATGCCTGCGCTGGCTGGTGATGAGAGCAGACTGGCTGCACCCAAAAAACCCATGTTCTTTATAAGCTCACGACGCTGATGATAAATATTTTCATCAGTTATCGTATGCTCTTTGCACTCACTCGCCAGTGTGGTTTTGATAATCATTGTTGACCCTTTATTAATGCTTACGGCTAGATTAGAGGTAAAGGGCCATAAATGCTAAAAATAAATTCAAAACTGTGACGCAGGTTAAGCTAAGAGCCCTTCCTGAGTGCAATGGTTCAATGTTTTATCTAGGGCAATTGCTACTTTTTCAATCATCTCATCAATCTGTGTTTCGCTAATAATGAGTGGCGGACAGAACCCTAGGCTCGAACCTGCTACCGCACGAATCAAGAGGCCTTCATCTTGAGCCATTTTCTGCGCATAACCGCCCACAGTCCCACCGACAAAAGGTTCACCGGTTTCTTTGTTAGCAACCAACTCAATAGCACCTAGCAATCCACTACCTCTGACTTCACCAACTAAAGGATGGTCAGTGAATTCTGCGAGTCTTTTTTGCATGTACTGGCCAGTCACCGCCGCTTTTTCAAAAATACTGTCACGTTGATAGATTTCTAAAACTTTTAACGCAACAGCGCAAGCAACCGGATGCCCAGAATAGGTGTAACCATGGCCAAAGGCTCCGGCAGTCGCCGTTTGCTCAATCATGGCTGTGTACATTTCTCTGTTTATAGCAGAGGCACTAATTGGCATATAAGCTGAGGATAGTTGCTTGGCAAAGGTCATCATGTCCGGAGATTCAATGCCCATGGTGTTACAACCAAAGTCACTCCCAGTGCGTCCAAAGCCTGTAATAACCTCGTCTGCCCAAAACATAATGTCATAGCGGTTAAGCACTGCCTGCACTTTTTGGTAATATCCTTCGGGCGGCACGATCACACCACTAGCGCCAGTAATAGGCTCGGCAATAAAGGCTGCAATGGTATCGGGGCCTTCACGCAAAATCATCGCCTCAAGATTACCCACAATGCGATCAACAAATTCGACTTCCGTCTCTTCACCCAGCTTGCCACGATAATAGTGTGGGTGGTCAGTGCGCAAAATACCCAAGGCATCGACTGGCAGATCAAAATGATTTTGCGTGACGGGTAACCCAGTTAGGGATGCAGCCGCCACAGTCACACCGTGATAAGAACGCTCGCGGGCAATAATTTTTCGACAATGAGGTTTGCCAATAGCTTCGTGATAGTAGCGAAGTAATTTTATATGGGTGTCATTAGCATCACTGCCGGAGTTACCAAAAGAGATCACTGCATCTTTCATAGGGATCATGTCGGCAAGTTTGTCAGCTAAGTCGATGGCCACCTGATGCGTCTTGCCGCCAAACATATGATTAAAAGTGAGCTTGTTCATCTGTTCTGTGGCGGTGGCAATAACTTCTTGGTTGCCATAGCCTAATGCGGTGCACCAAAGACCTGCGAGCCCCTCAAGATATTTGTTGCCGTGGTTATCCCACACATAGCAACCTTCGCCTCGCTCGACAGTGACCTGTTCAATGGCCTTAAAATTAGTGGTTGGATAAATGAGGTGTGTCATGTCTTATTCCTATCGCAATGATTATTGGTCAATACCGCCAATACACATATATTTAATATCTAGGTAGTCATCCAAACCGTATTTAGAGCCTTCACGCCCACTTCCTGATTCTTTAACGCCGCCAAAGGGCGCCATTTCGTTGGAGATAATACCTTCGTTAATGCCGACGATGCCATATTCCAGCTTTTCTGCCACACGATAAACTCGGCCTATGTCGCGAGAGTAAAAATAGGCAGCAAGCCCAAACTCGGTGTCATTAGCCATCTCAATGGCTTCGGCTTCAGTCTCAAAGGTGAATATTGGCGCTACCGGACCAAAAATTTCCTCAGAAAAAACCCTCATATCTCTTGTCACATTGGTCAAAATTGTTGGCTCAACAAAACAATCGCCCATGGCACTCATGCCACCCCCAGCAATCACGCTCGCTCCTTTTGACACAGCATCATCAATGAACTCACAAACGCTAGTGGCCGCTTTTTGATCAATCAGCGGCCCAACAATGACGCCCTCGCCTACACCATTACCTATGACCAGCTCTTTTACCGCCGCGGTGAACTTAGCGGTAAATTCCTCTGCCACGGATGATTGCACGAGTATTCGGTTGGAACAAACACAGGTTTGACCAGCGTTACGGTATTTAGAAATCATTGCACCGACCACAGCAGAGTCAATGTCAGCATCGTCAAAAACAATAAAAGGCGCGTTGCCGCCCAATTCCATAGACGTGCGCTTAACGGTTGCCGCGCATTCTGCCATGAGTTGTTTCCCCACCGGTGTAGAGCCGGTGAAGGTTACTTTTCGAACCAGTGGATTACTGGTTATTTCGGCGCCTATTTCAGCGGTGCGCCCGGTCAAAATGTTAATCAGCCCAGGTGGGAAGCCTGCTCGTTCAGCCAACACCATTAACGCTAAAGCCGACAGTGGTGTCGCATTTGCAGGTTTGCACACCACAGCACAGCCAGCAGCAATAGCAGGGGCAATTTTTCGAGTGAGCATAGCGTTAGGGAAATTCCAAGGCGTAATACAGGCCACAACGCCAACCGGCTGTTTGATGACCATGATGCGTTTGTCATTAGATGGTTGTGGAATGATGTCGCCATAGACACGCTTTGACTCTTCACCAAACCACTCAATGTAGTTTGCACCATAGGCGATCTCACCGCGCGCTTCGGCCAGTGGTTTACCCTGCTCAGCGGTCAGAATCTGTGCAAGGTCTTCTTGGTTGTTCATAATCAAGGTGAACCATCGTCGCAACAGCGCAGCTCTTTCCTTAGCGGTGGTTTCTGACCATGACTTTTGAGCCACGGCCGCAGCTTCAATCATTCTTCTGGTTTCAGCAGTCCCACATTTAGCGACCTTAGACAGAACTTCTCCAGTTGCCGGATTAGTAACATCAAGCATTTCACCGCTGTCAGCATCGACCCAATGGCCGTTAATGTGCGCTTGATGTGTGATTAAACTCGGATCTTGTAAAATTAGTGTCATTGGTTTTTTCAGTCCGTCTAAATAGTCGATTTACAGTGTTGCGCTTTAACCCTGCGCTGAGAGTGCAAGCATAGCGGAATTTCCGTTAATATAAATGCTAATGGGGCGTTTTCTCTATACCCCTGGTTAGGTATAAGCCTGTTGATGTTAAATTTTATCATTGAAAAGCTAGGAGATCTAAAGCACTCAGTCCATCTAAGTTAAGCTATCGCAGTGTGCTTAAACCCTGTAATCTTGTTGGCAAATAGCGGCATCTTCGTACATTGATAGACCCATATTAAATTAGCTTAACTAAATGCAAATTCCAGACTCTATAAGTTACCGCTATCTGCTGCAAAAGGCATGGCCTATTATTTTGGCTAATGCCTCGGTTCCGTTGTTGGGGCTTGTCGACACTGCGGTCATTGGCAATGTTGGCAGTATCACAGATCTGGGCGCGATTGCCTTTGGTGCATTGATTTTTTCGTTTGTGTACTGGAGTTTTGGCTTCTTAAGAATGGGCACCACTGGCTTTACTGCCCAAGCCTCTGGCGCTGGTGATGAACAAGAAGTAAGAGCAGTGTTAGGCAGAGCCTTGTTGATTGCAGCCTGTCTGGGCATGGCTTTAATTTTAATCCAATGGCCCATCGGATTGGCTGCTTTTTCTCTGCTTGATGGCAGTGCTCCAGTCGAGACTGTGGCGCAATCGTATTTTGATATTCGCATATGGGGTGCACCCGCTACCCTCTCTACATTTGCCTTGATGGGACTGTTAATTGGTCTGGGTAAAAGCAGAACACTGTTAATTGTTCAGTTATTCTTGAATGGGCTGAATATCTTATTAGATGTGTGGTTTGCCGGCATCCTTGGTTGGGGTGCCAGTGGCATAGCCCTAGGCACTGTGATAGCAGAATGGACAACGGTGCTGCTGGCAGGTTGGTTAGTCTATCGAACGTTAAACGAGCGTAAGCTGTTAACCGATGTGTTTTGGCCTAAGGCCAAAATCATGGACTTATCGGCTCTATTAAAAACTGCCTCTGCAAATTTTGATATTATGCTTAGAACCCTTATTTTGGTGTTCTCCTTTGCTTTCTTTATTAATCAAAGCGCTAAGTTTGGCGATACCATTCTTGCTAGCAACCATATTTTATTACAGTTAATTGCGTTCTCAGCGTTCTTTCTTGACGGATACGCCTTTGTGGTTGAAGCCTTAGTGGGAGGCGCCATAGGCGCAAAGCGCAGGGATGTTTTTGATCTGGCCGTTCGGCGGTCAACTGTTTTAGCGTTGGTCACTGCAATACTGCTGGCATTGGCTATTGTAATGGCCGGTCATGTCGCCGTAATGTTAATGACAGATATTAGCTCAGTGCGTTTGGGAGCCATTCAATTACTCCCCTTTGCGGCACTCTATGTGCTGTTCTCTTTCGCAGCATTTCAGTTAGATGGCATATTTATAGGCGCTTCGTTTACGCGACAAATGCGCGATGCCGCTGCGCTGTCTATTGTGGTTTATCTTGTCGCTTGGTGGGCGTTATCAGACCCATTCGGCCTTCAAGGACTTTGGGGGGCAATGATTATTTATGTTGTCGCCCGTGCCGTGGCTTTATTGTTGTTTTATCCGCCATTGCGGCGGTCCGCTGGAAGGTAACTGGTACTCATTTGTCACCGAGTCTTTTTTTTACCTATACTCCAGCCTTGTGCCAGTCGTCTAACTGACGCACGTCTGTAAATTTTGCGCGCCTAAGCAACTGTGCAGATGTTTTTTTCGCTTATTATTAATATGGCGTTTTTTACCTCGTAACCAGAAAAGGACAGCATCAGATGAAAATAGTATTTAAATGGATCGGTATTACGAGCTTTACACTGGCAATGGTTGCTGGAATCGGGTGGTCGGCGGTTGGCCCGGATTGGCGTGCGCTTATTGCTGACGTACCACAAAATACTGACCTTTTGTTTTGGGAGCAAAGTCAGCGTGAAGTTGCTTTTAAAATGATGGATAAAGTCCCTTGGATGGTGAAGTCAACATCGATTGAGCCAAGTGTCTCGGTGAGAGAATTACCCAATGGTGAGCCATTAGAATTTGATACTGACATGGATGACTTTTTCGCAGAGCAGCATTTGGCCGGCGCGCTAATTTTGCACAATGGTGACGTTCGTTATGAACGCTATGCCCTCGGGCATTCACCAGAGAAACGTTGGACTAGTTTTTCTGTCGCCAAATCATTTACGTCTAGCCTGGTCGGTATTGCTGTCAAAGAAGGCTATATCAAGAGTTTAGATGACAGTGTTTCAGACTATATTAAAGGCATGAAAGGGTCTGCCTATGACAACGTCACCATTGCACAGCTACTGACGATGACATCGGGTGTGCAGTGGAATGAAGACTATGGTGATCCGCAGTCTGATGTCGCTAAATTTAGCACTCATGTTGGCAGCAATGGTCTGCCCAGCATCGTTAGTTACATGCGAAAACTGCCTAGAGCCTACCCTGCTGGAGAGCAGTGGCAGTACTCCACTGGGGAAACAAACCTTATTGGGGTTTTAGTGGCTGAAGCAACGGGGAGCACTCTGTCGCACTACTTAACTGAAAAGATCTGGAAGCCATTTGGAATGGAAAGCCAAGCAAGTTGGCTGTTAAGTCCGGATGGCGTAGAGATGTCTGGTTGCTGCATACAAGCAAGTTTGCGTGACTTTGCTCGCTATGGTCTTTTTGTATTGGAAGATGGCAAAATAGACGGCGTTTCTATTTTGCCTGAAGGTTGGTTTGCAGCGGCTACCACCGAACAGGCTGATATTGGCTATCCGGGCGTTGGTTATGGCTACCAATGGTGGATATTTGCCGATGGTAGCTTTGCCGCACGAGGTATTTTTGGGCAAACGATCTTTATAGATCGTAAAAGGCAGCTGGTAGTTGCCTTTAATGGTAATTGGCCTAACGCTACGGAATCAGAGCTTGATAAAGAGCGATTTGAGTTCATTGAGTCTGTTCTAGGTAGAATTGATCAAGAAAACTAACCCACTCAACCTAATAGCTAGTGCGGAGTATCATAACGGTGCCGACCCTTTATTTCACTAACAATGGCTTACACACCCATTTGGTTCTGCCAAGTCAAGGACTAAAGGCATTAGTCCCTCAGCTATCCAAGTACTTTTTGGACGAACCCTGGTTACAAATTGGCTGGGGCGACTTTGGTTACTATGGGTCTGCAAAGCAGACTAAGCTATTGGGTTTTCGTGCGCTGTTTATGCCGACTAAGGCCATCATAGGTGTGCGCAGTATCACGGACATCACCAACCACTTTCATTCACAGACACGCATATATGCTATTCCTTTGCCCAAGACGGCTATGGACGCTACCGTGCTATTTATCAGTCGATATTTTCAGTTTAATGAGTCTAATAATTTGACTGTCGTTCGCAAAAAAGCGACCGGAGAGCTTTTTTTTAGCGCTAGTGGCACCTACAGTATTTTAAATACATGTAACAACTGGACAGCCTATGCGCTTAAAGAAGCTGGCTTGAAAATATCGCCAAAATGGACAATAGGACCAGACCAAGTAGAACGTAAGGTACGAAAAAATGGTTACCTACGGACTCAAAAATAAGCTTTTATAAATGCAGAACTTTACGGGCTAGGCATCCATCGCTTTTATCGATTTTAGTCCTCGCAAAGTCAAACGGTATACCGGTGCGTTCATCGCATCCATCGTGTCGGCAATGTCATGAAATAGACGACGATAGTGGTAGAACGGAACTCTTGGAAAGAGATGATGAATAGAGTGGTAATTTTGGTAGCCCCAAAGCACTGTTGCCAATGTAGAGAAAGGCTTGGGGATAACTATTGTAGCTGTGTCGATGAAGCGTCCAGTAACGTTATGAGGCCTATGGACTATATACGCAAAAAGATAGACTAATGCTATCGTGCCTAGTAATCCTGCAACCAAAAATAGCGCGAGGACTCTCCACCAACCTGCTATTACTTCAGGGTCGCCTGACTGCCAGAGTACAAAAAACGGCAAGATTCTCAACATGATTATAAAAACAACCTCAAGCACAAACGTTGCCTTTACCGTTCGCGAGGCTTTAGGCCAATGAAGGCGAGAATATAGTTGGTATTGGATCGCTATAGCTTTCCATGCAGATTGAAGCATACCTAGAGGGGAGCTAATGATATTTGCAGAATAGCTGTCAGGATCTTTTCCCTCATGATTTGTCATTGCATGATGGGTGAGGTGCTCAATGCGGTGGGCTGTCAGAGGGATTGCTAAGATAGTACCTGCAAGATACCCTAGCCCATCGTTTACCCATTTCATTGACGTGTTATTGCCATTGATACTGCCATGCACAGAGTCGTGTAATACCGTATAGGCAGCATAGGTGAGCGCTATCATTCCTGGAATGGCCAGCCAGAGAGTAAGCCCAGCCAATATAACTAAGTACGGAAGTGACCAATAAGAGGCGAATGTCACCAAGCAAAGTAGCACTGTGGGCCACGCCACGCCGGCGCAGTAGTTCTCAGCCTTTTGACTAGCAATTTTGTTCAACGCTACAATATCGGTCATACCTTTTACCTGCTATTTTAGCCTAGCACTTAAATCAACCTTAAAAAAGTGAGTAATAAATCTATCGCTTTGCCATGCCGGTTTTATTTTAGGTTACCACAAAATTATAGATCATAGTTTACGCATTAAGAGGTTCATATGACGTCGATATAGGGCTCATTTATAGTCAGGCTAGAGTTCTTTTACCCTAAAAACCGATGCGTGTATGCACCTTTGGGTGTTAGTTTAAGCAGGGAATGATTTTACCACTTGATTATATTTTACTAATACAACCACCACCCTATAGGGGTATAAGGCTAGCTGGGTTTAGTCGTTACCCTGATTGACATAACATCATCCAACCGCAGGTTTACCATGAACATAGATGACAAAACGTATTTTGACCGGTTTGATACGGCAAAGATTAACCGTCAAGACAAAGAGCATTTTCTACATCCATTCCAAGTGTTTGATGTGTTTTCTGAGGAAGGCGCTCTGCCCATTGCGGCCGCACGTGATGCCTATATTTATGATAGCGATGGACGTAAATATTTAGATGCTGTTGGCGGGCTATGGTGCACTAACATAGGTTTGGGCCGCGAAGAAATGGCTGATGCCATTGCCCATCAGGTACGTCAAATGGCCTACGCCAGCCCCTTTGTTGATATGACTAATATTCCTGCGGCGCAATTGAGCGCTAAGTTAGCTGAGTTAGCCCCAGGCGATCTAAATCACGTTGCGCTATCGTGTGGTGGTTCAACTGCTATTGATACCGCCTATCGCTTGATACAGTTTTATCAAAACTGCCGCGGCAAGCATGATAAAAAACATATTATTTCGCGAGTCAATTCTTATCATGGGACAACCTATGCAGCAATGTCCATTGGCGGCAAACCGGGTGATCACCCCCCAGAATTCGACTATATTCAGGACACTATCCATCATATTTCTTGCCCTAATTTTTATCGCGCTGACGAAGGTATTAGCGAAGCTGACTTTCTAACCGCCAAACTTGCTGAGCTCGACGCTAAAATAAAAGAAGTTGGCCCTGATAAGGTTGCCGCATTTTTTGCCGAACCGGTTTTTGGTGCCGGAGGCGTAATCATTCCGCCTAAAGGTTATCACCGCAGAACATGGGAAATTTGCCAGAAATACGATGTGCTCTATGTTTCAGACGAAGTTGTAACCGCCTTTGGTCGACTTGGCCATTGGTTTGCGTCCAAAGAGGTTTTTGACTTTCAACCCGATATTATCTGCTCAGCGAAGGGTCTTACCTCAGGATATCAACCACTGGGAGCAACCATTTATTCAAGTAGGATCCATAACATAATCAGCGAGCCAGGGCACGGGCGATGCTTTACACATGGCTACACCTACTCAGGCCACCCCGTTGCCTGTGCCGCCGCACTTAAAAATATAGAAATAATCGAACGAGAAGAGCTATTGAAGCATGTTCGAGACATAGAACCCTATTTTCAGCAGCGTCTTAAGACACTGAGTGACCTACCGATTGTGGGGGATGTGCGAGGTATTGGTTTAATGGCGTGTGTAGAGTTTGTTAAAGATAAGAAAAGCAAAGAGTTGTTCTCTGAAGAACTAGATATTGGCAAGTGGGTGTCCAACCAAGCGGATAGTCGGGGGTTAATCGTTCGTCCGATCATAAATTTGAATGTAATGTCACCACCATTAATTATTAATCGAGAACAAGTCGATTTCATCGTTGATACCCTGCGTGATAGCATAGTCGCCTGCTTGGAAGATCTTCGTCTAGAAGGTCATCTTTAATGCTGTAGACTTTTTTAAGGTCGCCCATTGATATTCTAGACACAGACCCCATCTGATAGGTTAACCATCAAAGGAGTTTAGCTTTGGAACAGTATCGTGGAACAACCATCCTCTCTGTGAGGCGCAACGGGAAGGTCGTGATTGGCGGTGATGGTCAAGTGAGTCTGGGCAACACCATAATGAAAGGCAATGCTCGTAAAGTACGGCGCCTGCACAATGATCAAGTCATTGCTGGCTTTGCCGGCGGCACTGCTGATGCATTCACTCTATTTGAGCGATTCGAAGCCAAATTAGAACAGCATCAAGGTAACTTGACTCGCGCGGCTGTAGAACTTGCCAAAGATTGGCGCACCGATCGTATGCTACGCAAATTAGAAGCTCTTCTGGCCGTCGCAGACAGCGAAGCATCATTGATCATTACGGGCAATGGCGATGTCATTCAACCAGAAGATGATCTTATTGCTATCGGCTCAGGTGGACCATTTGCTCAATCTGCTGCTCGGGCTCTTTTGGAAAACACTGACTTAGATGCGAGAACCATTGTTGAGCAAGGTTTGAAAATCGCTGGTGACATTTGCATCTACACCAACCACAACAGAACTATTGAAGAGTTAGACTCTAAGGTTTAATTAGGATTTATTATGTCTCAAATGACTCCCCGTGAAATTGTACATGAGCTCAATCGTCATATTATTGGTCAAGACAATGCAAAACGAGCTGTCGCTATAGCTCTGCGTAATCGATGGCGTCGATCGCAACTTGATGATGAGATGCGTAACGAAGTTACGCCAAAAAATATCCTTATGATTGGCCCCACGGGGGTCGGTAAAACAGAAATCGCTCGTCGTCTGGCTCGGCTTGCAAACGCCCCTTTTGTTAAGGTCGAAGCCACTAAATTTACCGAGGTGGGGTATGTAGGTAAGGATGTCGAATCAATTATCAGGGATCTGGTTGAAACCTCGGTTAAGCAATGTCGTGAAAGCGAAATGGCTAAGGTAGAACAGCGTGCCATGGATGCCGCTGAAGAGAGAGTTCTGGATGCCCTACTCCCTCCAGCAAGAGACACAGAAGGCAAGCAGGAAGCCGGCTCTACGACCCGTCAAGTATTCCGTAAAAAATTACGTGAGGGTGCTTTGAATGATAAGGAAATTGAAATTGAGATAAGTCAGACGCCCGTTGGCGTTGAAATTATGGCACCCCCCGGAATGGAAGAAATGACATCTCAGTTGCAGAACATGTTCAGTTCTATGGGTAAGGGAAAAACCGCTAGCCGTAAGATCACTGTGGCCGATGCCTTAAAGCACTTGAAGGAAGAAGAAGCGGCAAAATTAGTCAATGAAGAAGACATAAAAACAATCGCTGTTGAGGCTGCCGAACAAAATGGCATCGTATTTCTTGATGAAATCGACAAGGTCTGTCGTCGCGGTGAGACTACCGGAGCCGATGTGTCGCGTGAAGGCGTTCAAAGGGATCTGCTGCCATTAATTGAAGGCTGTACAGTATCAACCAAATTCGGAATGATTAAGACTGACCATATCTTATTTATTGCCTCTGGCGCCTTTCATCTTTCTAAGCCATCGGATCTTATTCCGGAGCTCCAAGGGCGATTACCTATTCGAGTTGAACTTAACGCCCTCAAAATTGGTGATCTTGAACGTATTTTAACAGAGCCCAAGGCATCGCTAACCAAGCAATACGTCGAATTATTGTCAACTGAAGGACTCTCTATTAAGTTTACCAAAGAAGGTATCCGGCGAATTGCTGAAATCGCTTTTGAGGTTAACGAGGGTACCGAAAATATTGGTGCAAGACGTTTACATACAATTTTAGAACGACTACTTGAGGAAATTTCTTTCGACGCCTCAGACCTAGGCGCAAAAGATGAGTCAATCACCATTGATAGCGCATTTGTTGAGAAACATCTGGGTGAACTTGCCAGCGACGAAGATTTAACCCGCTTCATTTTGTAATCAAATGAAGTCATAGAGAGTACTTAGCCATGCCAACGCCAATCCGAGTTCTGGTGACCGAGGCCAAAGATGCAATCAAATTGGAGTATGAATCTGATGGCCAACACAAACTCCCCGCTGAATACTTGCGAGTCTTCTCACCAAGTGCGGAGGTTCGTGGCCACGGAAGAGGGCAAGAGGTTTTGCAGTTTGGGAAGCTCAATGTACTTATCCAATCCATAGAAAAGGCTGGTAACTATGCCATTCAAATTACCTTTGACGACGGTCACAATTCGGGTATCTTCTCTTGGGATTACCTTTTTGAGTTGGGTGAAAACTATACTGATAACTGGATTGGCTATCTCGGCCGCCTCCATGAAGCGGGTGAGGCTCGTGATCCAGAAACTCAAGTCGTCCGATTCTCTAGTTAGAGCCCATGACCCTCAGCGGCTTATTGGGTAGACCCAACTATTACTAACGACAGGCATCTCACTTATTTTATAACCTGCCGAATACCCAAACACCGCAACTAAAGCTACAATACTCGCCCAGCAAATTTAGACTCTAAATGTCATGGATCAGAAAACAACGCATTTTGGCTACAAAACCGTCAACGTTGAAGAAAAGGCCGGCAAAGTTGCTGACGTTTTTCACTCCGTCGCCAGCAACTATGACCTGATGAATGATCTCATGTCCGCTGGTGTGCATCGACTGTGGAAGCGAATGACCATCGAAATGTCAGGTGTACGCTCCGGTAACAAGGTATTGGATATCGCTGGAGGCACCGGAGACCTTGCGGCTAAATTTTCTCGAATAGTCGGCAAGGATGGCTATGTAGTCTTAGCTGATATCAACGAATCTATGCTTAAAGTTGGGCGAGATCGGCTAATGGACCTAGGCGTCGTAGATAATGTTAAATTTTCTCAGTCCGATGCTCAATATCTACCTTTCCCAGATAACACCTTTGATGTTATTACCATCGCCTTTGGGCTACGTAATGTGACCGATAAAGAACTAGCGTTGAAGTCGATGTTGCGTGTATTAAAACCAGGTGGCCGACTGCTGGTCCTAGAATTTTCAAAGCCGGGAAATCCGGTGCTATCTAAAATCTACGACACCTATTCCTTTAGCATACTGCCTAAGCTTGGAAAATTATTTGCCGATGATGCAGAGAGCTACCAATATCTTGCCGAATCGATAAGAATGCATCCAGATCAACAAACTCTGATGGGTATGATGAATGACGCTGGATTCACTAATACTGATTTTCATAACATGACCGGCGGCGTAGTCGCTCTGCATCGTGGAGTGAAACCATAGCCATGCTGGCAGTCATGCAAAAAACGGCCCTAGAAGGTGTCGAGCATCTCATTAATAGAGCCCTAGAATACGACCCTGTATCGGCAAAGGCTCTGACTCATTTGGACGGGCAAATTATACGCATAGATAGCACAATGCCTCCGATCTCAATATCAATATCAATAGGAACTGTAGGTCAGGGTGTCAAACTCCACAGTGAGCGACAAGAAGATAGCGATGTAACTATTGAAGGGACCTTAGTTTCTATGGTGAGCGTGGCATTAAGTTCCAAAGAATCGATGTCTTTTTCGGGAACGGGAGTCAAGGTTAGTGGTAATTTAGACACTCTGAATCAATTAAATAAGATCATTGGCAATCTCGATATTGATTGGGAAGGCGCTCTCGCTCAGATCATTGGAGACTTACCCGCTCATCTATTCGCCAAAACTGTACGTAATTCTGCCGCGTTCAAAACACAAACTACAGCCAGAGCAAGCTCGGCTATAGTTGAGGTTGCGCAGGAAGAGTTCCAGTTAACACCCAGTAAGAACGAATTTGAGACCATAGGCCCACAAATTAGACGCCTGTCCTCAGACGTCGATCGTTTAACGGCTAAAGTGAAAAAGTTTCAGGTGAAAGTGAATCAACACATCTCAGAAAAGGTCGCCTCGTAATGCGCCTGCGACGTATCGGGAAAATCATTAAAGTCGTAGGCAAATACCGGCTAGATCAGCTATTGGACAAACAACAATTACCGTTGGGGGCCCGTCTTTTACTATCTCCAGCTGTCCTTTTTGGGAACGCTAAAGGAACTCGCGGCGAGCGATTACGACAGGCACTGGAAGAACTAGGTCCCATTTTCGTTAAATTTGGTCAATTAATCTCCACAAGACCAGACTTGGTGCCTGATGATATCAGTAAAGAGTTATCCATTCTCCAAGATAATGTACCGCCATTTTCTTCTGCCCTATTTAAGAAAAATATTGAAACTGCTCTAAGTGGCCATGTAGAAGATCTTTTTGACAGTTTTGAAAAAGATCCATTAGCCTCAGCATCTGTGGCACAGGTGCATGGCGCAGTTTTGAAGGATGGGCAAAGAGTAGTCATTAAAGCCGTTCGCCCAGGTATCGAGAAAACGATTAGAAAAGATTTGGCCCTGCTTTATACCTTGGCCAAATTAGTGCTGAAATACAGTGTAGATGGACAAAGACTTCACCCAGTAGAGGTGGTCAAAGACTATGAGTCGGTCATTATTGAAGAGTTGAACCTGCAGTCTGAAGGTGCCAATGCATCCCTTTTACGTCATAACTTTACCGATTCCCCGTTGTTGCATGTACCAGAAATACACTGGCCTTACTCCAACAAAGATGTGCTTGTCATGGAAAGAATCCAAGGTATTCCGGTGACAGATATAGTGCAATTAAAGGCATCTGGGGTTGATTTCAAGCTGCTTGCCGAACGTGGTGTAGAGATATTTTTTACGCAGGTGTTCGAGCATAATTTTTTCCATGCAGACATGCATCCGGGTAATATTTTTGTCGATGTGACTGATCCAGCCTCGCCCAGTTACATTGCCATAGACTGCGCGATCATGGGCTCGCTCTCCAGCGAAGACCAGTTTTATATGGCGAGAAATCTACTCGCTATGTTTCAACGAGACTATCGATTGGTAGCTGAGCTACATATTCGTTCTGGATGGGTTCCTAAAAACACGCCTATCAACGAATTTACTGGTGCGATACGCTCTGTCTGCGAACCTATTTTTCAGCGCCCACTGAGCGAAATCTCTCTCGGTCATATGCTTATAGATCTATTTGCCACGGCACGCCGTTTTGACATGGAAGTTCAGCCATCCTTAGTTTTATTACAAAAAACATTGCTCAACATCGAGGGACTCGGTCGCCAACTCTACCCTGACCTTGATCTTTGGCAAACTGCACAGCCCTATTTAGAAAAATGGTTAAAAGATCGTTATTCGCCAAAAAGCATCTTTAAACAATTCCAGCGTTATGTGCCTGATTGGTTAGAGCATCTCCCTGAAATACCACCGATGATATTTCAAGCTCTCAAGGCAGCCGAGCAGAACAACGCTCAGCCTTCGCATGACAGCCCAGATCTTGTTAAACCGTCATATGGGCGCTCTAGATATTTGACTATCATCGGTATTGCTGCCATTGCTGCTGCTGCAGGACTTGCGTTGCCCCTATGGGCTGGATCTCTTACCCATCTATCAGGTGTCAGTGCTATTCTTGCAGGTGTCGGGCTTGTCATTCTAGCTCTGCGCTAGTTGCCACTTTAGTTCACGCCCAACAACTGCCATAATTAGAGTCTCATTCCTTTTAGTAATTGGTACTATTTAATGAGTTACATTGACGACATCGGTTGGAACAGCGATGGATTGATACCCGCTATCGCCCAAGACGCCGATACAGGGCTCATACTGATGGTCGCTTGGATGAACCGCGAGGCCTTAGAGCTCACTGTTGAAGAAAATAGGGCTGTTTATTGGTCTCGTTCACGTCAGAAATTATGGCGAAAAGGAGAACAGTCAGGTCACGTGCAGCAATTACTAGAGCTGCGGTTGGACTGCGATAACGATGTAATTATACTCAAGGTTAACCAAATTGGGGGCTTAGCCTGTCATACAGGCAGAGCATCTTGCTTTTATCGAGTACTGCGGGATGGCCAATGGCAAATAGTCGATAAAGTAATTAAAGATCCAAAGGAAATTTATTAATGAGTGATTCGGTCTTAAACACATTGTCCCAAGTGATAGAACAACGCAAAAATGCGTCTGCTGAAAGCTCTTATGTGGCAAGCTTACATAAAGGGGGTCTGAATGAAATCCTTAAAAAAGTGGGCGAGGAATCAACAGAAGCTATATTGGCCGCCAAAGATGCCGCGCAGAGCGGCAATAATGAACAATTAATCTATGAAACGGCTGATTTATGGTTTCACTCCTTGGTGATGCTATCTAACTTGGGCGAAAATGCAGAATCTGTTATAACTGAACTACAACGAAGATTTGACTTATCCGGCCTTGAAGAGAAGGCTCAACGCACTAAACACAAATAGAACTGGAGATACGTGATGGGTTTTGGATGGCAAGAATTACTAATCATTTTAGTGATAGTGGCGCTGATTTTTGGTACAAAAAAACTACGTAACATTGGCTCTGACGTCGGTGGCGCAGTGAAAGGATTCAAAGACTCAATGTCCAATGATACCGCAGACTCAGTCGATACTGACTCAGTGGAAAAGTCTGAAGAGCACGCTGAGTCCTCCGATCAAAAAGACTAAAATAAATTCATTTAACAAAGTGCTGATTTGCGACTATGTTTGATATTGGCTTTTCTGAAATTATGGTCGTAGCTATTATTAGCCTTATCATCATGGGACCTGAAAGACTCCCAGAAACTGTGCGAACCATAACCCTATGGCTTGGTCGGTTACGTCAATTTATCTCAAGTGCTCGTTCAGAGTTAGAAGATGAAGTTGGCGTTGATGAAATTCGTCGACAGTTGCGTAACGAAAAAATCATGCGTGACTTGGAAAAAACTAAAGATGAACTGGTTGGCCTAGCAAAGGATGCGACTGATATTAACCAGATAGACATTAAAGATGAACTGGATGGTTTAACAGAGGACATAACTAAAATTAGCCACGCCGAGAGTAAAAATGACTGACAAAGAAGCACTCGACAGTCAGCCATTCATGTCTCATTTAATCGAGTTCAGAGATCGTGTACTGCGTTGCTTTATCTCTGTACTGATTATCTTTGCAGGTTTGTTTTCTTTTAGTAACGAGCTTTATCTCTATGTGTCAAAGCCTATTCGAGCCTACCTGCCCGACAACTTAAGCATGATTGCAACCGAAGTGGCCTCCCCCTTTTTGACGCCCTTCAAGCTGACACTAGTGCTATCTATGTTTGCAGCTATGCCCTATATCCTCTATCAAGCTTGGGCATTTTTAGCGCCAGGCTTGTATAAAAGAGAAAAGAAGATCGTTCTGCCTTTGTTTTTTTCCAGTGTGTTGCTTTTTTATGGTGGTATGGCGTTTGCCTACTACGTAGTATTTCCCCTGGTGTTCATGTTTTTTTCCGGTATTGCTCCAGAAGGCGTGAGTATCATGCCTGATATCCGTAGCTATTTGGATTTTGTACTTAAGCTATTTTTTGCGTTCGGCATTAGCTTTGAAATCCCTATAGCGGTAGTAATACTGTCTTGGATGGGCGCTGTTGATCCAAACAAGCTCGCCAAAAAACGACCCTACGTATTTGTACTCTGCTTTATACTTGGAATGTTACTAACACCCCCAGACATTATCTCCCAAACCTTGCTAGCCATACCCATGTGGTTACTCTTTGAAATCGGCATCATGTTTGGTCGCATGGTGGCCCCTGCAACAGAGTCTGACTAATCGGTTATTCGAACAGAGCCAGTTTAATAGCGCGGTAGTGCGTATCTCTTGCGAACCTAGAGATCTTGGCATTTGGCACCATAAATTCAAATCCATGGTATCCGCCGGGAAATATTTCCAGTTGAGTGGCCACTCCTGATCCATTGAGACGCTCCGAATAATCTCGGTTCTCATCAAGAAATAGGTCAACGGATCCAATCCCAATGTAAGCGGGTGGCAGGCCATGCAAATCACCCGCATGACTTGGCGCTGCGTACTTAGATGCTACGTAAGGCTCTTGCTCTGAGGTTTTTTTTCGCCCTAAATAATGCATCCAACCTTCTAGATTTGAGCGACGATTCCAGATACGGTTATCCGAAATGCTGTAACTGGATACTGAGGTACTATTGTTATCAATCATCGGGCAAAGTAATGCCTGAAAGACTACCGTCACTTCGGCTCTGTCCCTTGCTAGAAGCGCAAGGCCTGCAGCTAACCCACCCCCCGCGCTAATTCCTCCTACGGCTATACGAGAGGCATCAACCTTGAGCATGTCCGCATTATCTACAACCCATGTTAGGGCCGCATAACAGTCATTGAGCGGTGTTGGGAAAGGAAATTCAGGCGCTAATCGATAATCTACTGAAATGACGACACAACCAATGGCCTCGGCCATTCTCTTCACCGTATAATCATCACCCATCAGACTCCCAAAGCAGTATCCACCACCATGAATCCAAAGTAGAGCCGGAAGCACGTTTGTCTGGTTCTTCGGCCCGTAAATTCGCACAGGAACTCCCTCATCGCCTGACTGAGGAACAATGTAATCCGCGGTTCCTACATTCTCAATAGGGGGCAGCATTGACGCCAGGTGAGTATTTCGCTGCAAAGACAATAGGCGCGTGACACTTAAATCCGCCCAAATATCGAATTCAGGTATAGCCTCTAAGGTAGGAATAAGCTCCGCATCAACTAAATTTAAATCCATGTCTAAATTGCTCCTCACTTTAAAAGGCAAAAACGTCTTAAACGCAAAGTCTACTTAATCTCTCCACCGACATAAAGCCATCGGCCGCCTATTAAGCTAAATATCGACCTTTCATGCATGACAGAAGTCACATTGTTAACCTGATAGGTCGCCTTAAATTCCACCCAACCTTTAGCACCCTTAGCACCTGACCCGAGAACCTCAAGCGACAGCCACTCTTGGGTATGTTTTGATAGTTCAATAGCAGTCAAACCTGAGGCCATTGGTGGAAACCAGGTCTTCAACAGATATTCACCATAGCCTCCCAATGCATAAGCACTATAGCGTGACCGCATAAGTTCTTCCGGCATTGAAGCAACGGCTTTGCCTGCTAAGTACGGCTCACAACATTGTAAGAAAGGTATATTTTTGCCACAGATACACTGATTATTCATTTAGGTAGGTTGACCGGTGATATTTGGTTTAAAATAATACCTTAAATAATTATTCAAGGGTCATAATATGCCTAGTTTAGATATTGTTTCAGAAGTCGACAACGCTGAAATCCTCAATGCAACTCAAAATGCCGCAAGAGAGTTAACCACCCGCTTCGATTTTCGTGGTGTTGATGCAAGCATCACCTTCGCTAACGAAATTGTGACCTTAAAAGCCGAAGCGGACTTTCAATGTCAGCAATTGCTCGATATTTTTGCAACTCAGCTAGTTAAGCGAAAAATTGATCCCACTGTCATCGAATATGATGATGAAGCATTCCATAGTGGCAAAACATTTTCACTTAATGTCACCTTTAAGCAGGGTATCGCCGCGGATGTGGCTAAAAAGTTAGTTAAACTGACCAAAGATAAGAAGCTTAAAATCCAAGCTCAAGTGCAAGGCGACGAAGTTAGAGTGACAGGTAAAAAGCGCGACGACTTGCAAGCTGTGATGGCTGCAGTGCGAGAAGCCGATCTAGGCCAGCCATTTCAGTTTAAAAACTTTCGTGACTAGCTACTTAACTCATCATTAATCACTCGAAATAAACTTCATGGATATGCTATTGACACAGTGGCGAATATTTTTATCGGTGTAACCCTCGCCCGTAAAGACATGTCCAAGGTGGCCGTCACAGTTGGCGCAAAGTATCTCGACTCGTCGGCCATCAGCATCAGTTTCACGCCTCACTGACCCAATAATTTCGTCATCAAAACTAGGCCAGCCGCAGTGAGATGGAAATTTGTGCTCTGATCGATAGAGTGGAGCATCACACTGCTTACAGATGTACAGGCCACCATCAAAACAATCAGTATACTCACCCAGAAATGGTCGCTCTGTCCCTTTCTGCTGGATCACATACTGCTCTTCTGGTGTCAAATTATTAAGTAATTTTGTCATTTTATGTCCCTAACTGATTTGTTGTTACCCTTCACGGCGTACCAGAGTTTTGTGAGGCCAAGCTGCAAGACTACAAGAGCCTCAACAGTACCTGCATCAGCTTTACTAATGCAATACTTAGGGCCAAATACCCTGAGATAATCAATGAGCGGATGTCCCAGCGCAGCATATTCCCAGTCAATGAGGTAGACCCCCTGATCGTTATAAACGATATTTTCAAATAATAAATCATGATGGCTGATGACAGGTTGCCAGTCCGCCTCATCTATAGTCATAGCTGCTCTCTCGATTGCCTCTAAATCACTAAAATCGCTAAAATCACTAAGCTGATCACTGTATGACCGGCTATATTTTAAGTAGTTTCTTCTCGGCATATTGCCTAGTCTTATCGCCTGAATTTTTTTAAGGCTGCCTTCCACCTCTGTTCGAAGAGAAAGATTAGCTAAATCATTATCCGTCAAGCAACGGCCCTCAAGAAATTGTGTTACCTGAGTATCTGAATTGGCATAAAGAAGCCTGGGCACACAACCCGTTGACTGTAGTAGATTCAAAAAGAGAGTTTCGCGATCTCTATCAATAACAAAAGAATCAGAATCTAATGAGTTAACTCTTACAACAGCCTTAAATTCGCCTTTACCGACCAAAAAGGACTGATTAGTAAGCCCTCCGGTAAGCTGCGCAATGACCTCAGGCTGCTTTGTAGGTGTATTGTCGCTGACAAATGACCACTCACGCCAATGCGCTAGCGTCTTATGTAATAATGTCTCTGTCCTGATCAACATATTTTTTTCTCCACGCATAATAACCCAATATTGCTAACACCAAATACAGCATAAACATTAACGCTGTTTGCTCTAGGCCCCGGTCGAGATAAAGATAAATCGAGATAGTATTAATTACAATCCAGTACAACCAATTTTCTAATACCTTACGCGCTACCATTACAGTTGTCAGAATACTGCCCCAGGTAGTCAAGGAGTCCAAATAAGGCAACCGTGCATCCGTGCCTATTGATAATAAGTAACCTGATACTAAGGCTATGAGTACTATTGTAGAAATAGCCAAACCATGTTGTTTGGCAGTCCAGCGAACAATCTCTAACCCTTCATGATTAACCCCGCCTCGCTGCCATTGGAACCAGCCATAGATGGCCATCCCCATGTAGTACACATTAAGCGCCGACTCCATGTACAGGCTGACATCGCCAAATATCCACACATAGAGTGCAGTACTAAAAAAAGCACAGTACCAACAGAGGCTGTTTTCACGCATCGCAAGGACAAGATAAGCGATACCCAAAGCCACCGCCAATGTTTCGAGATTAACCCAATCTAAACTCACTTACAGCGCCTCGTAACCGGGAATAATTTTAGCGACGTACACTGCCATATTATATTCATGGTAACAGGCAGAAATAGTATCCTGTACGGCCTTCATCGCATGCTCATACTCACCCTGAACCACCGTGCTGGTAGGAAAGGTGCTTATTTTAAGATATTCAAAGCGATTAATCTTTTCAATAAAACCATCAATGGGAGGAATAAATTCCGCCCGGTTGGGGTACATACTGATATCAATAGTAACTTGCATCACACTTACCTCAGATTAATCGATGAAATTTAAAAATTATACTGCCCACTAACACCAAAAGTCCGCGGCTCACCGAGCTGATAGTAAGGCTCAGTAGCATAGTATTTCCTCGGATCATTTCCAAACCCGCCGAACCCACGAACGATCACATCCTTGTCAGTGAGGTTGCGACCCCAAACAGACAAAGACCATTGATCTGCGCTATACGCTAAATTGGTATTTAGTAGCCAGTACGAATCAGACTGCTCGTCGTGACTAGAGGACAGGTAAAACTTGTCCTTTCCTTCAATATCAGCTGTCCAAATAAGGTTTTCACTAACCTGCAGGCTAGCGCCCAGCGCAAACTGATAAAGTGGCGCATGAGCCTGATCTCGACGATCTAAGTTGGCTGACAGTGGAGTGTCATAGTCAGTCTCCAATAAACCCAGAGAACCCTGAACCGAGAGTACTTCCGAGGCTAGCCAATTGACTTCGACTTCCATTCCGTAATTGGTCCCTTTGCCCGAGTTTCCAAAATAATCGGTGAAGTCACTGGCATTACTGTCATCTCTGGATTGAACAAGTGACTGTTTAATCTGAATGTCTTTGCGCTGCTGGTAAAACACCGAAACTCGTGTCTGCAGTCGCTGTTCAAACCAACTTCCTTTCAAGCCTATCTCGAAGTTCCACATAAGCTCTGTGTCAAATTCACGATCTTGCGAGGACAGCGACGAGTCACTATTCACACCTCCCGCTTTGTAGCCTCGCGATACCAGACCATAAACCATAGCGCTGTCATCGAGTTTATATTGGAGCGCAATACGCCCACCCCACAGATTCTCATCAACACGGTGATCCACGCCATCACTATCATTGTAGGTTGCCTTTCGACTCTCCAATCTTAAGCCCGTAATAAGACTTAAGTCAGAGGAAATATCAATATCCAATTGACCGTAGATCGCTCGATTTTTAGTATCAAAATTGCTGCTAAAGTCACTGGCGTTATAGGTGTACTGGCGCAAGAGTTGCTCGTCTTGCTGGCGAGCATAAACACCGAACACCCAGTCAGCATGACGGCCAAACAAACTTACCGGCTTTTTGGAGACTAATTTAACATCAAGGGTACTGTTATCTCGGTCACGCAAATAGTTATCTTCTGAATTGTATTCCCACCCATCACACTCTTGCCCGGCGCATATTGCAGGGAAGGCCCAGTCTTCGTCATAACCATACTCAAGGTCACTATCGGCAAAGCTAATCAAACTAACCACATCAAACTGCTCATTTGCCTGCCAGTTACTGTGTAAAGCAACTGCAGAAGACTCTTGCCGGTCATGGCCAGGCTTATCAGAAAGAGTATTGCGAGTATTATCTAAAGAAAAGGCGTCATATCCATTATCCGCATCAACGCGAAACAGCGTCAACTTGAGACTAAGATCGTCACTTGCCTGCCAATCAAAAATCGCACGCAAACTGAGTTCATCAATATTATCTGTGTCATCTTTTATTAAAAAATCGTTAGTTGTATATCCATCGCTGGTGTGACTTTGTACCGCGACGCGATAATTAACATCACTACTCAAGGAACCACCCATCGCCGCCGCCATTGTCTTAGTGTTGTGACTTCCAATGGCTAATGAGAGTTCACCTTGAACATTTTCAGTAGGTTGGTTAGACGTAAGGTTAATAAGACCCGCCAATGCATTAGCGCCGTACAAAGTGCCCTGTGGCCCACGCAGTATTTCAACTTGCTTGATATCCATAGTTGTCGCTGCACCAGCAATACCAGTGAAGTCGATGCCGTCGATCAGAATGCCTACGGACGGATTAAGGGGTTCTATAAATTGACTGCGCTCACCGATACCGCGTATTTGAATGAAACGACCTCTTGATGCCCCGCTTGAAAAATTTACATTGGGCGCCAAATTTAACAGTTCTTCTAAATGCTTGGCCTGACGGTTTTTAATTATTGAATCATCAAAAATAGTTATGCTAGCGGCGGTATCTAGCAAAGTTGCGTTACGAAAATCTGAGGTGACTATGACCTCTTCAATCTCCTTATCAGCCGCAGCCAAAGGTGACCCGCAGATCAATATGATAAGGAATAGATTTTTAACTAAAGTGCCAATATAGTTGGCGTCAGTTTTGTTACGCATTGTGCGGTAGAAATACATAAGAGCCTCAGTAACGGTAGTTAAGGAGACCCGGAATCAAAAGACGGAGTAAAGGCGGTAAAACGTATCCTATTCCTACGCCGGCATAATCCGGATCAGGTTCAAAGGGTACCTCTCAGGTTAACAAAAATTAACCGCCCCTTAGGAGCTCGCATAATAACATGGTTATCGACTGTAACAACATCAGTATCTAGTCTAATATTGATCTACCAAGTATCAATGTAATTAGCAAATAGGGCCACACAATGAAAAAAATATTGATTCCACTCCTAACCCTCATATGCATGCTGTTAATCAATGGCTGTGAAAAGACGCCAGAAACATATGTAAAAATGGGATCTACTGAAGTTAACGAATTCCTCGACGTACTATTCATGGAAGAGCTGCAACAAAGTCCACAATCACTGACCTATTTAGGTCTACGAGATCGATACGGCGAGTGGAACGATATTTCTGATAAAGCCAGAGATGCCAGCATGGATATGACCCGTGAACATCTAGAAAAAGTTAGGACACTTGATTTAGCTCATGTTGATGACGCTACCAAACTAAGTGTAAAGATGTTTATCCAACAGGCGAGTCTGCAAATAGAAGGCGACAAATGGCGATACCACAGCTATCCAGTTAATCAAATGCGGGGCGCCCATAGCATGATCCCTTCATTTTTAATCAACCAACATCTTATCGCTAATATCGAAGAAGCCCAGGCGTATATTCAGAGAATCGTCAATTCATCTGCGCTCTTAGACCAACTGGTTACTGAAATTAGAATCCGCGATAGTAAGGGGATATTGCCGCCTAAATTCGTTTTCCCCTTAGCACTAAAATCTATAGAAAATATTATGACAGGCATACCTTTTAGCGAAGGTGCAGATAGCACCATACTGGCTGATTTTAGACAAAAAGTAGCTTCTCTGGATATTGCAGAGACCGAAAAAGATGAGCTAGTGGCTACTGCAAAAGCAGCCCTTGAAGATTACCTTGCTCCCGGCTATCGAAAGCTCCATAAATACCTAACCAACTTACAACACAGTGCCACCAATGATGATGGCGTTTGGAAATTGCCTGACGGAGGCGATTTTTATAACTTTGCCCTAAAGCGCACCACCACTACTGATCTCACAGCTGACCAAATCCATAATTTGGGCCTCGAAGAAGTTGCACGTATTCAAACAGAAATGCGCAGAATCATGCGGCGAGTTAAATTTGACGGTGATCTACAGGCCTTCTTCGGTTTTATGCGTAATGATCCTCAATTCTACTATCCAGATACTGCAGCAGGTAAGCAAGCATACTTAGATCAGGCAACGCTATTCATTGACACCATGAAGTCACGTTTGGATGAGCTATTTATCACAAAACCTAAAGCTGATCTCGTGGTAAAAGCGGTAGAGGCATTTCGTGAAGCCTCGGCTGGTCAAGCGTTCTATCAGAGCCCCGCACCCGACGGTAGTCGTCCGGGAACGTACTTTGCTAACCTGTATAAAATGAGCGACATGTCCAAATATAACATGGAAGCATTAGCCTATCATGAGGGTGTTCCTGGACATCATATGCAGATATCGATTGCACAGGAACTTCAGAATATGCCCAAATTCAGACTCTTCGGAGGCTACACAGTCTTCAGTGAGGGTTGGGGCCTCTACTCTGAATCAGTGCCAAAAGAAATTGGCTTATATGCAGATCCGTACTCGGATTTTGGGCGACTTTCTGGGGAGCTATACCGAGCCTGTCGGCTGGTAGTCGATACCGGAATTCATGCTAAGCGCTGGACTCGCGAAAAGGCACTTAAGTACATGAATAGTAACGTTCCGCATTCTAGTAGCTATAACGTACGTCAAATAGAACGGTACATCGTCATGCCGTCTCAGGCTACTGCTTACAAGATCGGGATGCTGAAAATTCAGGAATTGAGGCGAATAGCGAAGCAATCATTGGGCAACAAATTTGATATTCGCCAGTTTCATGACGTGGTACTTAGAGATGGTTCAATCCCCCTACCTATCCTTGAAGAAAATGTTAACAAATGGATTGCTAAGACAACCTTATAAAGAGCGTTAAAATAATGAAAACACTAAGCTTTGCACTATTTCTACTGCTGTCATTCAACTTATCAGCAAACCCTTCAGTAGAAGAAAGACTAACTGTGTTGTTTGATGACATTTGGCATCAAACCATGATCAGCAATCCAACGTACGCTACCTATGTTGGGTATCCCGGGCAAAATGCGCTATGGCCCAACCCGTCTCTAGCGGCACATGCTACAAATGCTGCCCAACGGAAAGAGTTATTAAGGAAGTTGAGGTCAATTGATGCTGAAAAACTAAACAAAGATCGATATTTAGAATGGATGCTAGTTGAGAAAAGCCTTTCAGACGAGGTCGCTGGACAAGCCTATCCAGAGCAGTTCATCTTGGTTCATCAGCGCACAGGTGTCCAACAAGATATTGCCGACACTCTTTCAATGATGCCGAAATTTAGTCATCAGGATTTTATAGATCGTCTTGCAAGGCTAGAAAAGGCTGAGAGTTATATTCTGAGTACGATCGAGGTGCTGCGAGAGGGGCTAGCTAGGAGTATTACACCACCAAAGATAACTCTGCGTGATGTGCCAGGACAAATCCGCAATACAATTCCGACAGACATAGACGAAAGTCCATTACTCACTAGTTTTAGCGGCTTCCCAGACAGTATTGATCAGGCTGAACAAGAGAAAATAACAGCCCGTGCCCGGCAAATTATCCAACAGAAAATTTACCCCGCTTTTGAAAGCCTTCTTCATTTTCTTGAAGATGACTACATCCCGAATTCCAATGTGTCAATTGCTCTTATTGACATGCCAAATGGAGCAGCCTGGTATCGTCATCGAGCAAAAACCTTTACCACCTCCGATCTAACGCCAAAGCAAATTCATCAGCTAGGCCTCTCGGAGGTCAAACGTATTCGCCAAGAAATGAATAAGGTAATTTCCGCGTCAGGCTTTGACGGTACCTTCGACGAGTTCACTCATTTTCTTCGCACTGATCCGCAGTTTTACATGACGTCGGCAGATGATCTTATGGTTGGCTATAGAGACATTGCCAAGAGAGCGGATCCTGAATTAGCTAAACTATTTGGCAAACTCCCCCGGATGCCTTATGGCGTGATCCCCATCCCTGACTATGCGGCTAAATCTCAAACTACTGCCTACTACTGGGGCGGCTCTAGTAAAGATGGGAGACCTGGGTATTTTTATGCTAATACATATGCCCTGAACACACGTCCGACCTGGGAAATGGAGGCATTAACACTGCATGAGGCCATGCCTGGGCACCACCTGCAAATATCGCTTGCACAAGAACTACCTGAAACTCATCCCCTATTACAAAATTTGAGTTACACCGGATTTGTCGAGGGATGGGGGCTCTATGCCGAAAGTCTAGGCGTAGAAATGGGTTTTTACACCGACCCCTACAGCAAATTTGGCCAATTAACCTATGAGATGTGGCGTGCCGTGCGCCTTGTCGTTGACACGGGCATGCACATGTTTGACTGGGATCGTCAAAAGGCAATTGAGTATTTCGCTAACAATACTGCCAAAAGCCTGCATGATATTGAGGTAGAGATAGACCGCTATATTTCGTGGCCAGCCCAGGCTCTCGCTTATAAGATTGGTGAATTAAAATTCAAAGAACTACGCGCACGCGCAACGAAGAAACTCGGCACTAAATTTGATCTACGTGAGTTTCATGATCAACTTCATGTGAAAGGCGCTCTGCCTATGGATGTGCTTGATAAACGAATGGACAAGTGGATCGAAACACAGCTATAAAGAATTTAAACAGTGCACGCTAGAATCCGGCTGATTTCACAAAGAGATCGGCCAGACTGATCACGCAATGCGCCAAAAACAGTCTCTACCTGCTTTAAATCACGCTGTGAGGTCGGGCTAATTTTGTCTACAAACCCGTGATTGACTAGCGCAGCACACACATCCTTAGTCATCAGAAAAGTATCCTTACCCATACTCCTCAACATCATCGGGCCGCTGTTCCCACCTAGCCTGCAGCCCTTTTTCTTTAGCTCCAACCACAAACCAGTAATATTGCTGGTCGGCCATTCAGCTATAAAAGCACCGAAACTACCATGACTACGTTGTTTATCCAAAACATAAACGGCGTTGTTCCGTACAGATACTATCTTAGTGAAATTACGCACAATACTTCTATCTTGAGCTAACTCTTCCAACCGCTCATCACTAAAGTGGGCTACAGCCATGGGGTTAAAGTTAGCAAAAGCACTTTCAAACCCAGGCCATTTATTGTCTATCACCCGCCACACAAATCCCGCACGAAATACGCAACGAGTCATCATTGAAAGGTATCGGTCGTCCGTTAACTCAGCCAAAGTCTCAGGTGTTTTGTGTTTCGGCAAAATCGCCTCGAGTAATTCTTCCGAACCACGGTTTTTAGCCGCTATGTCATAGATCGATTGAAATGAAGTCATTGATATTTCCTGTGATCGCTGTCGATAGAAAGAGAGATTAGTTTAGGCCGTGCGCTTATGTGAAACACAAGCATAAAAGCTAGAATCACTGGATGTCATTATGTAATATTTTTAGCCTTGGGTAATCTGAAATATAAAGTTCGATGCAATGACGATTAATACAACCGCAAAAACCTTATCTATCACACCACTAATACGCTGATAACGGACAATAGACTGAAAATGTGAGAGCGTTAAAGCAACCAACAGATACCATATGGCATCAACACCGCTTGCAATTAGTGCCAGCGTTAGTTTTTCCCATAGATCACTTTCCAATCGAACAAATTGACTAAACAGAGCCGTAAAAAATAAGAGAATCTTAGGGTTTATAAGGGCGATCAAAAAACCATCAACTATCGCTTTTAGGCTAGATGATTTAGAGGCGACAGGCAATCCTGTATCAATGGGGTTTGGGGACGAAAATAGAATTTTTGTCGCCATTAACAGTAAAAATAGACACCCTAACAACTGTGCAATATCAAATATTTCTTGATTTTCTTGAATGACCACCGCCAGGCCAAACACGGTTATAAGCGCATAAATACCTACTCCAACACCATGACTGATCGCCGCATAACAACCAGCGGATCGCCCATGGGCCAGCGTATGATTAACCACTACAGCAAGGCTAGGACCAGGCGACATGGCCCCCAACGCACAGGCTAAGGTAACCGCAATCCAAAATCCGAGACTGGCTTCATTGATCCACGAAATATCCATCAGACTTTTATACAGGGATACTCAGATAAAACAAGTTAAAACACTATTGCCGAGAATAGCCTGCAGTTATAAACGCTCCTTGAATTTGAAGTTAAAAAGCCAACTCGGTCACAGTTTTCCGGAGCTATAGGAGATAACATAAGTTACAAATATTATGGGTATTATTAAAGTCTTATGCAGGTTGCGCATAATCAACCGCCTAAAAATACTGTCATAAAAGTGTAGTATTTACTGATTAATATAGATTTAAAGAGATCGATTTTAAAGGAGAGCGATATGGAAAAAATGGCGGACTCAACTCAGCGAGTTTTGACTCTCAAGGGAAAAAAGCATAGAGAAAGCCTATGACTTGGGTTATGACGTTTTTCGAGAGTTTGTAGCAGAATTACCCAACGACGAATGGGTGAACTTAATCACCACACTAGACGAGTATTCTACTTAAGGTTAGTCGACACTCGATCAAACAGCTCAGCGCGCTCAGTAATACTTAACATGGCTATCCGCTTGTATATTTCTTCGACGGTCTCTGCTGAAGGAGCTCGGGCTGCTTTAGCACCACCAGACTCATAAAGCGACTCTGGGGTGATGCCAAAAAAATTAGCTATTCTAACTACTGAGTCTCTTCTAGGTTCACGAGTCACCTCACTAAGAATTCGGTTAATAGTGGGCTGCGGTACGCCTGTGGCCCTCGATAGAGCGCTTTGAGATAAATTATTATCTCTCATTAATTTAGATAACTGCTTACTAATGTCTAGCTTCATGAAAACTCTCCTTGCACGTCTGTTTCCAGCTAATTATTATTGTTATAAAACAATTAAGACGCAGACCCTTTTCACCTCAAAATTAAAATCCAAGGGTAGACTTGAGTGTCCTATAAACCGTTTTGCTTTTCAGTATCGTATAGTTTGGGTTTTTATTCGATGTTTTTTATACACTGAAAAAGCATTAGGACATAACTTTTAACGATAATGGGGCATTAATTAAGGGTCTCAGAGAAGGTCTAATAAAAAATCGGGCCGGTCAGTAATAATACCATCGACTCCAAGACTTATTGATTGACGCATAGATTCAGAGTCATTAAGAGTCCAAGTATCAACGCGCACATTGCGTGCGTGCATCTGATTCACCAAACTTAGACTAAGAATATCAATAACACCATAGATGATGGGGATATGTATAGCGTAACCTTCAATAGCCAATAAATGGCTTAGGCCCAGCTTTTCAAGTAAGACTAACTGGGTTATTTCTGTTCGTCCTAAAGATGTCGGTATTTCCGGACACTCTCGCCTGAAGTGTTTAAGCACTTGAGTATGAAAGGAGCCCACCATCACTTGATCCTGCATGTTATGCTGGCGAACGAGGCGGCACAGGCCATTTGCTGCAGACAGATCTTGCGGCTTCAACTCAATTAAATATTTTTCATCTGGTAGTTTTGAAAAGAGAGCCCCTAAAGCTGGAACCCTAAGCGACTCTTGATTCACTGCATCCGGATAATCTATTTCATGGAAGCCAGCATCATAGCCTTGTATATCAGCTAAACTCATTGCTGATATCTGACCAGTACCATTAGTGGTCGTATCAATTGACGCGTCATGCCTGACCACCAAAATATCATCTGCGGTTAAATGAACATCGATCTCGATTATATCAGAGCCAATATTGACAGCATTTATTGCTGCCTCAATGGTATTGCCGGGTATCAGCCCTCTGCCGCCTCTATGAGCAATAACCGAAAAGCCCGTATCACCATAAAAAGGGATATCTTCCATAGGCTCAGGTTCTGGAAGTAACAACAGCACCCCATATAAACAGGCCGACACCAATAGTAATTTCAAAAAATATCTCATCATTCGGCTTTTCCGTCGCCTGACTCCTAACATCGATAGCCCCTTAAAGTTTCGAGAGACACCTAAGGTAAAAAAAATGCAGTAATTTCAGTTTTTCTCCAAGCTATACATGACGGTTAGCTATCAACTCATCTACCACCGATGGATCGGCAAGTGTTGATGTATCACCAAGGCTGTCTAGCTCATTTGCGGCGACCTTTCTCAAGATACGACGCATAATTTTTCCCGATCTTGTTTTTGGTAACCCAGGCGCCCATTGAATAATGTCAGGTTTCGCAATAGGCCCAATCTCTTTAACGCACAGAGCCACCAGCTCTTTTTTAAGTGCAGCATCGGGTTCAATGCTTGTCATTGGCGTGACATAACAATAGATACCCTGTCCCTTAATATCGTGCGGATATCCGACCACCGCAGCCTCAGCAATAGACTCGTGAAGGACCAGAGCACTTTCAACTTCGGCTGTACCCATCCGATGCCCTGATACATTTAAAACATCATCAACGCGACCAGTAATCCAGTAATAGCCGTCAGCGTCTCTCCGTGCGCCGTCACCAGTAAAGTAATAGCCTGGATAGGCGCTAAAATAGGTTTCAATACAGCGCTTATGGTCCCCATAAACCGTGCGGATTTGGCTCGGCCACGACGACTTTATCATCAACAACCCTTCACCTTCACCCTCAATTTGATCCCCCTCTGTATCCAGTAAGATGGGTTCAACACCAAAGAATGGTAACGTCGCAGATCCAGGCTTTAAATCAGTAGCGCCAGGTAAAGGCGTTAGCATGTGAGCACCTGTTTCTGTCTGCCACCAGGTATCAACAACAGGGCAGCGAGACCCACCAATCATCTGGTAATACCACTCCCAAGCTTCAGGGTTAATCGGCTCGCCCACGGTACCTAATAATTTAAGTGATTTTCGCGACGTCTTGTTGACGAAATCATTACCAGCACCCATCAGCGCCCGAATAGCAGTTGGTGCGGTGTAAAACTGATTAACCTGATGTTTATCAATAATCTGCCAAAATCTTGAAGCATCTGGATAAGTTGGCACACCCTCAAACATCAGCGATATTCCACCATTACAAAGTGGGCCATAAACAATATAACTATGGCCGGTGACCCAGCCGACATCGGCGGTACACCAATAGACGTCTCCATCTTTATAATCGAAGGTGTACTTATGGCTCATAGCCGTCATGAGTAAGTATCCGCCTGTAGTGTGCACCACACCTTTAGGCTTGCCGGTAGATCCCGAGGTATAAAGGACAAAAAGTGGATCTTCAGCATCCATCATTTCGGGTGAGCAATGAGAAGGTACATCCTCGATAGCTAGGTGATACCAAATATCTCTACCCTCGTTCCATTCCACCTTGCCTTTGGCTCTCTCCACCACCAGACAAGTATGCACCCCAGGGCAGCTCTGTAACGCTCTGTCGACATTGTTCTTCAAAGGAACGATTTTGCCGCCCCTATATCCTTGATCAGCTGTAATGACGACCTCGCAGTCAGAATCAAGAATCCGATCTTTTAACGCATCGGGTGAAAAGCCGCCAAAGACTACCGAGTGCACAGCTCCAATCCGCGCGCAGGCCAGCATTGCGTAGGCCGCCTCAGGAATCATAGGCATATAGATACACACCCGATCGCCCTTCTTTACGCCTCTTTGCCGCAAAATATTACCTAGGCGTGATACCTTATTATGAAGCTCCCTATAAGTAATTTTCTTATCTTCTGTCGGTTCATCGCCTTCCCAAATAAGTGCCGTTTGATCTGAACGCTTAGCAAGATGTCGATCAATACAGTTAACTGAGACATTTAATTTTCCACCCTCAAACCACGCTGCCTCACCCTTCCCAAAATCATAATCACAAACTGTTTGCCAAGGGGTACCCCACGTTAAAAACTCAGTCGCTTGCTTAGCCCAAAATTTCTCTGGATCGTCGACAGATTCACGGTACATTTCTTGGTAGTTTTCTTTGTTGATCCAAGCCGTTTTAGCCCAGCTTTCGGGCACCGTATATAATCTAACGTCAGGCATAATATGACTCACTATTTTTCGACATGGTGACACCTCAAGAGAATTGCTTAGAACAATACCTGAATGACTGCTTTTAGAGCAATTAACATAATAATATACCTTGTATCATTTCTTCTTATATCCTTTCCAAAGCATAAATATCTAACTTTTTCACTCGAAGCTTATTTAATTTTCTTTCTTTAGACGAGTCGGCAAAAGACTATTTTTAATTTTTTCAAGATGGGGGAGAAAATCTGGTCCACGGCGCAACGTAAATCCTGTTGCCAAAACGTCTAGAATAACCAAGTGCACTATCCGTGAAGTCATGGGCATATATTCATCAGTATTTTCAGGAACATCGACATCAAGACTAATACTACTAATAGCCGCCAATGGAGAACCTGGCGACGTAAGAGCAATAATCGTTGCACCGTTTTCACGTGCAATCTGAACCACATCAATAATCTCTTTTGTACGTCCGGTATGGGAGATAACGAAAAACACATCACCAGTGGTCCCCGTCGAAGCAAGCATTCGCATCATGAGCACATCATCATGGAAAGAGACCGGTAAGTTAAATCGAAAAAACTTATTCTCAGCATCTCTGGCAACTGAACCTGAGGTCCCCAAGCCGAAAAAGTAAATTCTTTTTGCTTGAATAAGCTTGTCCACGACATTGTTGACTACCGCATGACTAATTTTGTCGCGCACCAAGGCTAAATCATTAATGGTGCTATCAAAAATTTTGGGCGTATAACTCGTCACGTCATCATCAGGATTCACATTACGATTAACAAAGCGAATCCCACTCACTAAAGATTTCGCTAGCTTGAGCTTAAAGTCAGGGAACCCAGTTGCATCAAATCGCTTGCAAAATCTGTTCACGCTCGGCTCGCTCACGCTCGCTTTTTTGGCTAGCGTGGCAATACTTGAACTGGTTGCTGCATCAGGGTCAGCAAGAATGACCAAGGCGACCTTAGTCTCTGACTTATTTAGACCGGGCAAAGCATCAGTGATGATATTGATAAGATTCTGACTATGCATTAAAGGCATCCTATTTTATTAAGTAAACTTACGTAACTATCAATTAGTTTAGTTAGTTTTTCACTAAAAATCTGTAAAAAACAAAGTAATGTAATAAAAACCCACACAGCCCTCGCTAAAACCGCTAAATACCACTAATTATTGGTAATAATACCAACATATAACCCTTATTTGTTGCTTGAAACCACGTTTTTGTGTATTATTTACGTTATTTTATTACAACATGTGAGAGGGAATCATGTATAAAATCGCAATTAATGGCTTTGGCCGCATTGGTCGCAATATTGTCAGAGCACTCTATGAGCGTCCTGACCTTCACGACAAAATTAAAATCGTTGCTATTAATGATTTGGGCGACGTTAACATCAGCGCCCACCTATTAGAGTTTGATACAGTTCATGGCCGCTTTAACCAACAGGTCAAAGTGGGTACGAATTCTCTATCTATTAACGGCGATCAAATTCAGTGGTTCTGCGAGCGCGACCCAGCGAATATTCCTTGGGGAGATTTAGGCGTCGAACTAGTCTGCGAATGCACAGGTGCATTTACTAGCCGCGACCAAGCCGCACTCCATGTCACTGGGGGAGCAAAAAAGGTATTAATTTCGGCACCGGCATCCAATGTTGATGCCACCGTCGTTTATGGCATTAATCACAATATTTTGACTGCCGAACATCAAATTATTTCTAATGCTTCATGCACGACTAACTGCCTTGCTCCGCTCGTCAAGCCTTTGCATGAGTCTTTGTCGATTTTGTCTGGCTATATGACCACGGTCCACGCCTACACCAACGACCAGCAACTTAGTGATGTTTATCACTCAGATGTCTATCGCGCGCGATCAGCAACTCACTCTATGATTCCTACTAAAACGGGTGCTGCTGCTGCTATCGCCGATGTTATGCCAGAACTTGCAGGCAAGCTCGACGGGCTAGCAGTGCGTGTGCCGACCATTAACGTCTCTCTGATAGATTTGACGTTTAATGCTGGTCGTGAAACCTCGGTCGAAGAAGTGAACCAAATTCTCAATCAAGCTGCGGCTGGTGAACTTAGTGAAGTGCTTAGTTACTGTGACAAACCGCTAGTTTCAATCGATTACAACCATATCCCATACTCTAGTAATTTTGACTCACTGCAAACTCGCGTCAATGGCTCTCTCGTCAAAGTGATGGCGTGGTACGACAACGAGTGGGGGTTCTCTAACCGAATGCTGGATAATAGTCTCGCTCTTTTAAATGCAGATAGTAGCCTCTCTCAATTGGATGCGGCGGCTTAGACCGATGTCTAGAAGAACTAAAATTCTCGCCACGCTGGGACCAAGCAGTAGCGATGAAAGTGTCATTAAGGCACTAATCGTAGCCGGCGTGAACGTGTTCAGGCTTAATTTTTCCCACGGAAGCCCTCAGGAACATACTGCGCGTGCAACGTTAATTCGGCGTATCAGTCTGTCAATGAAAACCCCAGTGGGAATTCTCTGTGATATGCAGGGTCCGAAAATACGTATTGGCAGTTTTATTGATGACAAAAAGATCGATCTTATTGAAGGAAGCATATTTACACTAGATAGCAAAGTCGATCCCAAGATGGGCGATGAAAATACCGTCTTTATTGCCAAGGATCTGCTGGAAGATATTGATGCAGATGATATTCTTCTACTTGATGATGGCCGTTTAACCTTTCAAGTTAACGTAAAAAAATCTCATGCATTGGAATGTACCGTAATTCAAGGTGGCATTCTTTCAAGTAAAAAAGGCGTCAATAAATTTGGTGGTGGCCTTTCTGCAAAAGCGCTAACAGATAAGGACAAGGCCGACATTAAAACCGCGGCCGCGCTGAATACAGATTATTTGGCTATCTCTTTTGTACAGTCTGAAGCAGATGTTATCGAAACCAGAAAACTACTCACTGAAGCCAACAGCACTGCTCACATTATTGCCAAAATTGAGCGAGCAGAGGCTATTACTGAGGAATTTCTACCAGGGATCATCGCCAGCGCTGATGGCGTAATGGTTGCCCGTGGTGATCTAGGCGTAGAAATTGGTGATGCCAATCTTGTCGCGGTTCAAAAACAGCTCATTGAGGCCGCTAATGCGGCTAATAAAGCGGTTATTACCGCTACTCAGATGATGGAATCGATGATCAGTGCACCTACGCCCACGCGAGCAGAAGTGTTTGATGTGGCCAATGCCGTGCTCGATGGTACAGATGCAGTCATGCTATCAGCTGAAACTGCTGTCGGTAAATATCCTGTTGAAACAGTCAAAGCAATGGCCAGAGTCATTGAGGGCGCAGAGAAACACCCTCTTACCCAGCGTTCAAAGCACAGGATTCATCAAACCTTTGAGCGAATTGATGAGTCATTAGCGTTATCAGCCATGTATGTGGCGAATCACCTGCAAGGCGTAAAGGCCGTTATCTGCATGACTGAAACTGGTTTTACTCCGCTACTGATGTCACGTATTACATCGTCCTTACCAATTTACGCCATGGCCGAAAAGCCTGGCACCTGCGGAATTACTGCACTATATAAAGGGGTAGTTCCAGTACCTTTTAATGCGTCACAACTTGACCCTTCAGAGGTGAACCACCGCGCCGTCGAAAAACTGCTTGAAGACAGTGCCGTAAACGATGGTGATCTCGTTCTGGTGACAAAAGGTGACTTCGTCAATGTGCACGGAGGGACCAATACACTAAAAATTGTCAAGGTAGGTGATATTATTCGCTAGTTTTAATCAGGGTCTCACTATGAAACAATTGAAAGCCCAATTTATTTAGCCCAAAAGATCAATAAGGGTGCAACCTGCTGATTTAAAATCGCCCGAATAGGCAACTCAGTAATATCCTCACCGGCCTGCGCAGCCTTCAAGACATCCTGCTTACTAGCTCCACTGATATGAATAATAATCTGCTGGCTGTTCAACAGGCGCGGCAGAGTCAACGTCATTCGTTGATGAGGCGCTGCTGTTGGCGTTACTGCAATTGCAGTGCGGCCCGAATTCATGTCTAACCCCAATGCCAAGGTCTTAGCACCAGGGAATAACGATGCAGTGTGACCGTCATCACCCACCCCTAGAATCACTATAGTAAACTGACCCATCAGTTCGATATCGCTCTCAGTCTGGCTCTCACCCTCTGCCGCGTCTATCGCTGCATTTTTTAACGGTATAAATTCTGCCGCGTGAGCCTCATTGATTAACAAATTCTCACGGACCAACTTCTCATTGCTATCGCTATGGTGAGCATCAACCCAGCGCTCATCCGCAAGTGTCACCACAACCTTAGACCAATCCAAAACCTGTTGAGATAGTAGATGAAAAAAGGCCAATGGCGTTCTGCCTCCGGATACAACTAAGGATGCCGAACCTCTCTTATTGATCGTACCGATCAAAAGCTCAGTCACCTTAATGACCAAAGCAGTATCTAGCGCAGAGGCATTTTCAAACTCTATTAGTTTCATATCAGGCCTGATACCAACTTCGATCATCATTCTCTATGAGCATTTCGGCCTTTGATGGCCCCCATGAGCCTGCGCTGTAGCTTTTTGTACCAATCTTTTTATCTTTCCAGGTAGCTAGCAATTCATCACACCAACGCCAAGAAGCTTCAATTTCGTCTCGGCTAACAAACAACCACTGGTCACCCTTGATAACTTCAAGAAATAAGCGCTCATAGGCGTCCGCAATTCTTGACTCACCCGAAGAGTCAAAAAAGTCCAAATTAAGTGTTCGCTTTTCTGTGCTCAACCGCTCTTTTAGACTTTGCTTTTTAGAGACCATCTCCAACTGAATGCCTTCATTAGGCTGAAGTCGAATCACTAGCTTATTATTGGCTTCACCTTCAGTTTCGGGGAACAATGAGTGAGGATTATCCTTATACACAATAATAACCTGAGTGACTTTTTCTCTCATTCGTTTGCCTGTGCGCAGGTAAAACGGTACGCCCGCCCAACGCCAATTATCAACATGTACTTTTAGGGCAACGTAAGTTTCATTATCACTACTGTCGCTTTCACTACCCTCTTCCTCCATGTAACCAACAACGGGTGAACCTTCAACCCAGCCGGCTGAGTACTGTCCACGCACTGCGTGATCCGCAACATTGTCATCACAAATGGGCCTCAAGGCTCTTAATAATTTCACTTTTTCAGCACGTATTTCATCAGCCTGAAGCGAGCTAGGCGGCTCCATAGCAACCATGCAAAGTAGCTGCAAAAGATGATTTTGCACCATGTCACGCAACTGTCCAACCTTGTCATAGTATGACCAACGACCTTCTATGCCTACTGTTTCAGCCGCCGTAATCTGCACGTGATCAATGCAACTATTATCCCACTGAGAGTTAATCATTCGATTGGCAAAACGCAGGGCAAGTAAATTTTGCACGGTTTCCTTTCCAAGATAATGATCGATTCGATAAATATTGCGTTCCGAAAAATATTCGCCAACGGCACCATTAACCTGACCAGAGCTTTTCAAATCGTGTCCAATGGGTTTTTCCAACACTATGCGTGAAGTAGCATCCACGCAGTTCGCGTCATGTAAATGCCTAGATATTGAACCGAACAAGCTCGGCGGAGTAGCCAGGTAGTAAATAAGAGTGCGCTTCTCAACAATCCAATCCTTAAGTGCTAAAAACTCTTTCTTTTGGGCGAAATCAATTCTTATATAGGTAAGCCGCCGACTAAACCCCTGCCACGCTTTGTCGTCGAAATCATTATCAACATTTTTACCTTTAAGCAACTTAAGGGTATCGGCAATGAACCCAGCCGTATCTAGAGCTTCTCGAGCGACGGCCGCGATGCGCACGCTATCGGCTAATAAGCCGGCTTTATGAAGTTGAAACAACGCGGGTAGCAATTTACGTCTTGCTAGATCACCTCGAGCCCCAAAAATTACCAAGTCAATATTACTGCTCATTTTATACCTCAGTATTTAATCATCAGCCAACGATACGCTGATAGAAAAGTTATCCCCAGTCCCACTCTAACGTCCCGCAAGCATCGTTGCCTCTTGCGCTAATTTTTCGATGTCAGCCCAGCGTTTTTCTCGTATCAAATTTGCTGCGGCAATCCAAGACCCACCAACACTCAGAATATTATCTAAAGCCAGGTAATCTTCGACATTATGCAGGCCTATTCCACCTGTGGCGCAAAACCGAACGTCAGCAAAAGGTCCTGCAATTGACTTCAGCATATTGACGCCACCAGATGCTTCAGCAGGAAAGAATTTAAAGTCACTATACCCATAGTCCAATCCACGCATCAATTCGCTCACTGATGATACACCAGGCAAGAGGGGTATAGAGCAACCCTCAGCAGCCGCAAGCAGCATGTCTGTACTCCCAGGCGAAACCATAAACTGACATCCTATATCCTGAGATAATGTTATCTGTTCTGCATTACAGACAGTTCCCGAACCCACTATAGCGCCAGGGACCTGTCTAATGATCTCCTTGATACCTTCAATTGCAGCCTCAGTTCTCAATGTAATTTCCAACACCTTTAAACCGCCAGCCAATAACGCCTCGGCGAGAGGTACGGCATCGCTCACTCTGTCTAAGGTGATAACGGGAATAATAGGACTCTCAGATAATAAATCTCGCACTAACAACTCCTTAAAATTGCTGTATTTTTTTTGCAGCGCCAAGAAGGCCTAGGTTACTGCGAGTGACTAAATAGACCGGTATCGGTTGCAAGTAACTGACAAAACGACCTTTGTCCTCGAACTTTTTACGAAAACCACTCTTGATAAAAAATTCTTGAAAGCGAGGGATAACACCGCCGGCTATATAAATACCGCCTTTGGCGCCAAAGGTTAGCGCCAGATTACCCGCCGCGGCTCCGACACCTTCGCAAAACATATTAAGCGTTTGCAATGCTTTAGTATCAGTATTACCTAAAGCCGCAGCGACCACTTCGGCCGGAGTTTTAAAATCAACATCATCATTTTCAATACTACATAAAGCGGTATAAATGTTGAGCAGACCTTTACCGGACAATAATCTCTCTAACGAAACACGCCCGAAACGTGCCCTGAGCGTATTAACCACAGCACTCTGCATATCATCTATGGGAGAATAATCGGCGTGTCCTCCCTCAGTGTCGAGCACATGATATCCTTTAGGGTGCGGCACTAAACAAGCGACTCCAAGACCTGTCCCTGCTCCCATGATGCCGATGGCCTTGTTCGCAACGGGCGCCTCTCCACCGACCTGGACTAAATCAACCTCCGACAGTTCGGTAATACCATGAGCCACAGCCTCAAAATCATTAATAATCAGAAGGGTTTTGCACCCTACCAAGGCCTGTAATTCAGACGTTGAAAATATCCAATGACTATTGGTAAAGCTAATTATTTCACTGTCAGCTGGGCACGCAACCGCGAAACAGGCGCTAGAAGGAGGGTTTCCCCAGCCAGTCGCGCTTTTTATTTCCTGCAGTAAAATGAGGATCAAACCCCCGAACTCAGGATACTCTTCCACTGAATAATGAAATTCATACTGGCTTTCTAATTGGCCCTCTAAGAGCGCTGAAAACCTTGCATTAGTGCCGCCAATGTCAGCGACTAAACTCCATTTTTGACTCATACTTTACTCTCCAGCAAAAAGATACGATGCACCCTGCTCCGCGTTACTTATATTCGCCCGGTTAACCGCAAACAATTCACGGCCACAACCGCGCTTCCCAGCGACGGGCTGCTGTGAAGGCGTTCGGTTATTCATCTCACTAATATCGCCAATATAAGACAACTCTCCAGTGACGGCATTGACTCGAATCAAATCACCATCTTGTAACTTACTTAAAATGCCTCCGCTTGCCGCTTCAGGCACTAAATGAATAGCCGCTGGCACTTTCCCAGAGGCCCCAGACATGCGCCCATCAGTTACTAAAGCGACCTTATAGCCCTTATCCTGCAGCGCACCCAAAAAAGGCGTTAACTTATGTAACTCAGGCATTCCTAATGCTTTAGGCCCTTGAAATCGAATCACAACAACACAGTCACGGTTTAATTTACCCGCTTTAAATAAGGGCTCTAAATGGTCTTGATCATCAATAACTACGGCAGGACCTTCAACAATTTGGTGTTCAAGCGCAACCGCAGACACCTTAATAACGCCTCGGCCAAGGTTTCCAGTTAACAGACGCAATCCGCCCTCTTCTGAAAATGGTTGATCTACCGTCGTTAAGACCTCTTTATCCAGCGGCGTCATGGGTGACTCGCGCCATATTATTTTGCCATTACCTAAAAATGATTCTTGCGTAAAATCTGCAAAGCTATCACCCCAAATGGTTTTAGCATCTGCATGCATAAAACCACCTTCAATGAGCTGTCGGAACATACAGCTAGTACCGCCGGCAGCATGAAAATGATTCACATCAGCAGGCCCGTTTGGGTAGACCCGAGCAAGTAAAGGCACGGCCGCAGACAACTCAGCTATATCGTCCCAATTTAGAATGATTCCTGCTGCACGAGCAATCGCCACAAGGTGCATTGTATGATTAGTAGATCCACCTGAGGCGAGCAAGGCAATCGTTGCATTAACAATAGAACGCTCATCGACCAATTCACCTACAGGGCGATAATCACCGCCTAATGCAGTAATACGCGATAGCTGATGACTAGCCTCTATCGTCAAACGTTCCCGCATTGGGTCGCTTGGGTTCACAAATGAACTCCCAGGCAGCTGAAGGCCAAGCGCCTCAAGTACCACCTGGTTACTGTTTGCAGTACCATAAAATGTGCAGGTGCCCGCGCTATGATAAGAGTCTGACTCTGCTTGCAAAAGCTCCTCACGGCCAATCTTGCCCTCGGCAAACAGCTGTCTAATTCTTACCTTTTCTTTATTACTTAGTCCCGACTCCATCGGGCCTGCGGGAACAAAAATAGCCGGTAAATAACCAAAGCTTAGAACTCCAATTAATAACCCAGGTACTATTTTGTCACAAATACCTAAAGCCAAAACACCATCAAACATCTGATGGGATAGAGCAATTGCGGTGCATTGGGCAATGATGTCTCGACTGAGCAGGCTCAATTCCATACCATCTTGACCTTGAGTCACACCATCGCACATAGCAGGTACGCCACCAGCAACCTGTGCGGTACCACCTACCTCTCTCATAGCTCGCTTAATAAGCTCAGGATATTCTGCGTAAGGGTGGTGGGCCGACAACATGTCATTATAAGCTGTAACAATTCCGACGTTGGCAGCTTGCATTAGTCTTAGACTATCTTTGTCACTATCGCCGCAGGCGGCAAATCCATGCGCAAGATTACCGCAGCTCAACTTGCCTCTCTCCGGCTGATTATTACGATCTTCCGCAATTTGTGCTAAATAATCAGCACGTAAAGCCCCACTGCGCTCTATAATACGCTGTGTGACTGCAGCAACTTGAAGATTAAGTTGGCCCATAATGACTCCGAAAGGGTAAAGGTATATTGTAACTAAATTACATCATAAGGTCACATTTAATCAAAAATAAAGCCAATAACCGTAATTTTATTACATATATTGACCGCTAAATACGATAAAAAGTAATATTTGGCCAGTAATTTTACCCTTTTATCAGATAGCCTGAAACAGGAATAAGATACTCAATGAAAGATAATATGTACTCACCAACCGCCACCGCAGCCTGGTCGTCACTAACATCATTGGCGACTAGCATGAACAGCCATACCATTCAGGATTTTTTCCATTCAGATCCCAATCGTGCCCATCAAATGACATTACAGGTCAACGAATTACTTCTTGATTATTCAAAAAATTTAGTCAGTAATGAGATTTTCCAGCAATTATTAGCTCTAGCTGAACAGTCCAACCTTAAAGCGCACCGCATTGCCATGTTTGCCGGCGAAGTCATCAATACCACGGAGGATCGTGCTGCTCTCCATGCCGCGCTGAGAGCAGAGCCTGAAGATACAACCTCACCCGAGGGTCTGGAAAGAAATAGCCTAGTCAAAGCGCAGCTAGAGCAGATGCGACTAGTCAGCGAAAAAATTCGCAATGGCCAATGGCAGGGCTCTACCGGGAAAAAAATTACCGATGTCATTAACATTGGGATCGGCGGCTCAGACTTAGGCCCAAAACTGGCTTGCAATGGCCTTAATGAATTCGCTCACCCCGAGATTAAGCTGCATTTTATTTCAAATGTTGACGGCGCTGAGATTCTAACAACCTTGGCTAAACTGAATCCAGAGACAACCCTTGTTGCACTGGCCAGTAAAACCTTCACTACTCAAGAGACACTACTGAACGCCAAGACGGCCATTCACTGGTTTGAGCAAACTTTAGGCTTGGCCCAAGCACAGACCTCCAGTCATTTCATCGGTCTAACGGCGAACAAAGCCAATGCCATTGCTTATGGCATACCTGAATCACAAATTCTGGAGTTCGCGGAATGGGTCGGGGGTCGTTATTCACTTTGGTCAAGCATAGGGCTGTCTATCGCCATCAGTATTGGATTTGAAGGGTTCGTGGAGATGCTTAGGGGTGCGCGAGAAATGGATATACACTTTCAGCAGGCACCATTGGACCAAAACATGCCTGTCATTATGGCCTTACTGGGTATCTGGTACAGTAATTTCATGGGAGCCCAGTCTAGCGCCGTAATCCCTTACTGCGAGCGCCTACTACTTCTCCCCTCCTATCTTCAGCAACTCGATATGGAAAGTAACGGCAAGGCAACCACACTGCAAGGGGAGGCCACAGAGTACGATACGGGTCCCATTATTTGGGGACAAACAGGCACTAATGGTCAACATGCCTTTTTCCAACTGCTACACCAAGGGACACGATTGGTTCCAATTGACTTTATAGCTGCAGTTAAAGACGGCCTCAGCAATGAGGAACATCACCGGGTTTTATTAGGCAATATGCTCGGTCAGTCTGCCGCTCTAATGATGGGGCAACCGGCTCCAGAGTCGGAGCAACATCGATATTATCCAGGTAATAAGCCATCAAATACTTTGTTAATAGATAGATTATCACCTAAAAACTTTGGTGCTTTGATCGCCCTTTATGAGCATAAGGTGTTTGTGCAGGGCAGTATTTGGAACATCAACTGTTTCGATCAGTGGGGTGTTGAGTTGGGTAAAAAAATGGCCAACAGATTGTTAGATGACAATCTCGACAGGACTACATTGGACCCCTCATCTCAGAGCTTGTTTGAGTACATTGATAAGATTAAGTAGAGGGCCTAGGTGCGGCCGCCCGGTGGTCGCAGTTCTTTAGGCAGAGAGAAGCTAACATTTTCTTCAACCCCTTTAAGCTCCTGAGGTGGCGTCGCACCAAAGCTGACCAGTTGGGTAACTACCCCCTGAACCAGCACTTCAGGCGCCGAAGCCCCTGCTGTAACGCCAACTGTCCTTGCACCGTCAAACCACAGAGGATCTATATCTTGAGGCCCATCAATGAGGTAAGCATCGCAGCCACAACGTTCGGCTAACTCTTTAAGCCGATTAGAATTAGAACTGGCCACCGAGCCTACAACCAAAACTACATCAGACTCTATTGCCAACTGTTTCACTGCGTCTTGTCTATTTTGAGTCGCATAACAAATATCATCTTTGCGCGGGCCTTGAATATCAGGAAATCTCAACCGCAAAGCCTCAATCACACCAGCCGTATCGTCCATAGAAAGAGTCGTTTGCGTAACATAAGCCAACTTAGAAGGATCTCTGACCTCAAGCGCTAACACATCATTTTGATCCTCGACGAGGTGTATTGCGCCCCCCTGTAATTTATCAAACTGCCCCATTGTTCCTTCTACTTCAGGATGACCTGCGTGCCCGATTAGCACGCAATCAATTCCATCTGTACTGTATTTTATTACCTCAAAATGGACTTTAGTGACCAAAGGGCATGTCGCATCAAAAACCTTAAGGCTGCGATCTTCTGCCTCTTTTCGCACCGACTGAGAGACACCATGAGCACTAAATATAACGATCACATCATCGGGAACCTCATTCAACTCCTCAACAAAAATAGCACCTCTAGACCGCAGTTTATCGACCACAAATTTATTGTGCACGACCTCATGCCTAACATAGATAGGGGCACCAAAAAGAACGAGCGCACGATCAACAATATCAATCGCACGGTCAACGCCTGCGCAAAAACCTCTAGGATTGGCGAGTTTAATATCCATCAGTGTAAACTCTCTGGAGCAACATCAATTATGCGGACTTGAAAAATAATATTTTTCCCCGCCAATGGATGGTTAAAGTCGATCAGAGCTCGATCATCATTAATCTCAACAATAACTCCCGGCAGCTCTCCATCGCCATTTTGAAAGGAAAACATCGCACCAACTTCTATCTCTTTCTGATCAAAATTACTACGATCCACTTCCTGCACATTTTGGGGATTATGCTGACCAAAAGCATTTTCTGGGGCAATAGTGAACTCGCGCTCATCACCACCAACTAAACCCATCAAAGAAGACTCGAATCCCGGCAGCAAATTTCCGTCACCTACCGTAAAGGTGGCCGGTTTTGCCTCAAAATTTGAGTCTATAACGTGGCCATCCTCAAGCACTAACGCAAAATGCAAAGTAACTATGGTTCCACTGTCTACTGTTAATGTCATATCAAGCCTAACTTTTTGAATCTTGGTCAGATACAAACGTATCCAATATTAATAAGAATGCGCCAACGGTAATTCCACTGTCGGCAACATTAAACGCAGGAAAATGCGAGCCAGCCCAATGAAAATCTAGAAAATCAATCACGTAGCCTAAAAAGGCTCGATCATAGAGATTGCCCAAAGCTCCACCCAATATTAACGCCAAGGCTAGGCTCTCTAGCCAACGTTGCCTAGATAAGCGAGTCATCCACACAATGATAATGACACTGACTATGGACGATAAAGCCGTGAAGAACCAACGCTGCCACCCCCCTGCATCACTTAAGAAACTAAAGGCCGCACCATAATTATGCACATGCACTAAGTTAAAGAAATCGGTTATTACCTCACCCTGCCCGTAGGGAAAGTCAGCCACTATCCATGCTTTTGTTAGCTGATCGGCTGCGACAATGAGGGCCGCCAACATAAACCAGATAAGCCTATATGGCATGATACTTTCAGACTTAGGCATGAGATCGCGTCTCTCCAGCGCCACTGATATTACTGATGCAGCGCCCACAAACCTCTGAATGATCTACCTGAGTACCAACATCTTCAATAAAATGCCAGCAGCGAACGCATTTGGTAGCTGTCGAGTGAGATACAGCGACTCTCAAACCGCCAAGAGGCGACTCTTGAAGGCCAGGAGCATCAGCCAACGGTGAAAGCATGGCTTTTGAAGTAATCGTGACAAAACGTAACTCATCGCCTAGTTTTGCAAGCGTCTCATACAGAGCTTGATCGGCATATACTGCGATTTCAGCGCCGAGAGATCCTTTAATAGTGCCCTCTTTTCTCTGATCTTCGATAACCTTATTGATCGCTTCTTTGGCCAACAAAATAGACGCCCAGTCATCATTGCTAATTGTTTCCTCACGGGTCAACCTAGGCAGCGGATACCATTCAGCGACAAAGACAGACTCGCTTCGATCCCCTGGCATAAAGCTCCAGATTTCATGAGCAGTAAAGCTTAGTATCGGTGCAATCCAGCGGACAAATGCCTCAGCAATATGGAAAAGAGCCGTTTGAGCTGAGCGTCTAGGTAGGCTATCTTCACCACAGGTATAAATCCGATCTTTAATAATATCCAGATAAAAACCACCCATATCACGGACACAGAAGTTGTGTAATTTTTGATAGATTTGATGAAATTGGAAATTATTGTAATCGCTAATAATATCGTCCTGAAGCTGAGCGGCACAGTCAATTGCCCAGCGATCAAGAGCTACTAAGTCATCATGTTTAACCGCGTGAGAAGACGGATCGAAACCATCGATATTAGACAGGAAATAACGTGCCGTATTACGAATACGACGATAGGAATCGCCTGCTCGATTAAGTATCTCATCAGATACCGCCATCTCTGCACTAAAGTCAGCTGAGGCAATCCAGAGGCGCAAAACATCGGCGCCTAGTTCGTTGATAACTTTTTGTGGTGATACCACATTGCCAATTGACTTGGACATCTTGCGTCCATTTTCATCGACCGTAAACCCGTGGGTTAAAACTGCTTTGTAGGGCGCTGTGCCGTTAATTGCAATCGCCGTCTTCAAAGAAGACTGAAACCAACCTCTATGTTGATCTGAGCCCTCCAAATATAGATCTGCTGGGTAGCTAAGCTCTTCACGATCATCAATGACAGAGGCATGAGTCACACCAGAATCAAACCAAACATCGAGAGTATCGGTGACTTTTTCATAATCTTCCGCATCAGCACCTATTAAGTCAGATGCGTCTAACGAATACCAAGCATCAATGCCTTGAGTTTCAACAATACAAGCCACCTTCTCGATCAAACTAGCCGTGTCTGGATGGATCTCTCCGGACTGCTTATGGACGAACAGCGTGATCGGAACCCCCCAGGTTCGTTGTCGAGAGACGCACCAATCAGGACTGTTATCTAACATACCCTCAATACGCGCCTCACCCCAATCAGGGTGCCAGCTCACATTTTTAATCGCAGCTTTAGCTTTATCCAACAAGCCTTCCTTGTCCATAGAGATAAACCACTGAGGCGTCGCTCTGTAAATCAAAGGCGTTTTGGTCCGCCAACAATGAGCGTAGCTATGCGTGATCTTACCGCAAGCCATTAGCTTACCCTGCTCAGTTAGCACGTCGATCACATGCTGATCGACTTTATAGACATGCTCTCCGGCAAACAGCTCAACATCGTCCCGAAAAGTACCATTGTCGATGATATAATTTAAGGTGCCGATACCATACTGCTTCGCTACATTGAAATCTTCCACGCCATGGTCTGGTGCCGTGTGCACACACCCTGTGCCCGCTTCTGTAGTGACATGATCACCCAGTAATACGGGAATCTTGCGATCATAAAAGGGATGGTCAGCAACCAGATTTTCCAGAGCCTCTCCTTGGCAACTTGCCAGCACTTTATAGTCTGCAATCTCTAGACGCTCCATCACTGACTCGAGCAATAGCTGAGAGCAGATTAAACGCATAGAACCAGAAGCTGTTGCGCACTGCACCAAGCTGTATTCCAACTCTGAGCCCATTGATATCGCCTGACTACTTGGAATAGTCCAAGGAGTTGTGGTCCAAATTAAAACATTAATTTCACCCTCACCAGGCACCCCGCCAAAGGCAATAGACAGCTTATCCAGCTGCTTGGAGTCAGTCACCGGATAGGCGACGTCGATAGAAAATGACGTTTTATCTTGATACTCAACCTCAGCTTCAGCCAGAGCTGACCCGCCGACAACACTCCAGTAAACCGGCTTGTATCCCTTGACCAAATGACCATTAGCGGTGATCTTACCCAGTGCTCGAATAATATCCGCCTCAACACCAAAATTCATCGTCAGGTAGGGCCTATCCCAATCTCCAAAAATACCAATACGAACAAAATCTTTACGCTGTCCATCCACCTGTTTCATTGCATAATCGCGACACTTTTGCCGAAAAACCGAATAATCGACTTTAACGCCAGCCTTACCAATTTTCTTTTCTACATTGTGCTCAATTGGCAAACCATGGCAATCCCACCCAGGGATATAAGGCGCATCGAAACCACTCATAGTACGAGACTTAACGACTATATCTTTTAAGGTTTTATTTACCGCATGACCCAAATGAATATCACCATTAGCATAGGGAGGGCCATCGTGAAGAATATATTTCTCACGCCCAGATCTAGCCTTTCTTATTTCCCCGTAAATATCTTTCTCGTGCCATTCCTTTAAGATGCCAGGTTCTCTCTGTGACAAATTAGCACGCATCGGAAAATCCGTTTTCGGTAGATTTAACGTTGTTTTATAATCTATTGTTTGGTCGCTCATTTTCAGCCTTAAGGTCTACTATTTGTTTGCCTGGTCAAACCAGACTCTTATGTTATTAACATCACGCTGGATATTTTCTACCAAGTCATCCAACGTAGTGAACTTTTTCTCGTCACGAATTTTATGTTTAAACTCTACGTCAATCCGCTGACCGTACAGTTTTCCTTCAAAATCCAAAAGGTGTACTTCTAGAATTGGTTTTACTAGATCGCCAACCGTTGGCCTGATACCCACATTGGCAGCGCCTTGCAAAACTTCCTCACCGATATTCACCAACACTGCAAAAACCCCTGACAAAGGGGCGCTATATCGATGCAGCTGCACATTAGCCGTTGGGAAACCCAATTCAGTCCCAAGCTGTTGGCCGTAAACAACTCGCCCTTGAATTGAAAATGGCCGCCCCAATAAGTCCTGTGCCCCGGCAAAGTCCGATTGTCGTAAAAACTTTCGCACTAGCGTACTACTAACGCGTTGACCATCGACCTCGAGGGTTTCAGTGTCCTGAACTTCAAAATTAGCTTTAGCCCCTGAGCGCTTGAGCATCTGGAAATCACCACTGCGATCACAACCAAAACGAAAATCATCGCCAACGATTAAATAACGGGTGCACAAACCCTTAACTAACACCTTATCAACAAACTGCTGAGCCGTTAGACTTCTCAGCGCCTGGTTGAACTGCAAACAGACGACCTGATCAATTCCAAAATCTGTCAGCGCCTCTATCTTCTCTCGCAGACGCATTAATCTTGCAGGAGCCTTTTCACCTGAAAAATATTCCTGTGGCTGAGGCTCAAAAACCATGACCACCGAAGGTAGATTTAAGGCTGCGGCTTTATTTTTCACCTGTTGCAATATAGCCTGATGACCAAGGTGAACGCCATCAAAAGAACCGATAGTTACAACCGATTCTTGGTCAGAGGCATGCAGGTTATGTAATCCTCGAATGAAACTCATTTTGCCTCGTTTTACAGCCAACATCATTACTCTCTAAACAAGGCGCAAAGTATACCTAGCAACGCGCAGAAAGGTAAGAGATAGGCCTACAATGGTGTGTTACTTCTCCGCATTTTAAATGCACATGGACCGCTACGCCTGTAACCAAAAAAGTATCGTGGTTTATGGTTGGCGTGAGGTCGCCTTAGCGGGGCCGCGCAGATCTGACATTTTAAAGCCAGTTATTAAAAGCATCAAAACATAGGCTGCAAATCCAGCGGCACAAAGCCCGAGAATACCTCTTGATCTCTGCCACCAAGGCATGTTCTGCCAAACCTCAGAATTTAACGCATTTAGCGGCCCAGAAACCACCACCAATACAACCAACATTACCCCAACAGCTGCACTTAACCGGCAGAAAAATCCCACCCAGTGACCTGAGGCGACATAAACACCACTCCTTTTTAGATAGACATACAGGAGGATGGCATTTAAAAAAGCAGCGACTGATGTGGCTGCGGCTAACCCTAAATGCCCGATCTGCCAGTAAAAATGCAGGGGCACCACAAAAAGAATATTAAGCACCATATTAGTCACCATAGCGATAATGCCAATACGTACCGGTGTGCGCATATCTTGACGAGCAAAAAAGCCAGGAGCGAGCACCTTAATCAACATAAACGCAATCAGACCCAGCGCATAGGCCCGCAAACTTAGCGTTGCCATCGACATATCCCGAAGGGTCATTACGTCGCCATAATAGAACAGGGTGACTAAAATGGGCTCAGCTAATAGCACCAGCGCTGCAGAAGCGGGCACCGCAATAAGCAAAATCATTTTTAGAGCCCAGTCTAATGTCTCAGAATATTGCTGAGTTGAACTCGCCGCATGATGGCGCGACAGATTAGGTAATATTACCGTGGCAATGGCGACCCCAAATACACCTAGAGGCAGTTCCGACAAACGATCCGAGTAATACAACCAAGACACACTTCCCGTTGGTAAGAACGTCGCTAGCATGGTATCTAGCAGTAAATTTATCTGGCTAACAGAAACCCCAAATATTGCCGGCCCCATTAGCTTTAAAATCTTGCGCACACCGGGATGATGCCAATCAACTTTAGGTGCTGGCAGCATGTGAATACGGAGTAAAAATGGAATCTGAAAAATAAACTGTAAAATCCCCGCTATTAAAACACCCCAAGCGAGGGCAAAAGCGGGCTGATCAAACATAGGCGCTGCGATTAGAGCCGCTGCAATCAGCGATATATTCAACAAAATAGGTGTAAATGCCGGCACCGCAAACCGATCATAGCTATTAAGAATGCCCCCAGCTACACCCGTCATCGAAATAAACATCAAGTAGGGAAAGGTAATGCGTAACATCTCGGCTGTCGCAGTAAACTTTAGAGGATCATTAAAAAACCATTTTGGAGCAAAAATAGCTGCCATGGCAGGTGCTGCCAGAACGATGACCAGCGTAAACAATAAAAGGGTAAGGCCCAAAGTGCCACTTACTCGACTGATTAAACTTCGTACTGCAGCCTGACTACCCTGCTCTCGATACTCGCCCAATATGGGCACAAATGCCTGAGCAAAGGCTCCTTCAGCAAATAACCGACGAAAAAAGTTAGGTATTTTAAAGGCAACAAAAAATACGTCTGCAAATGCCTCGGCGCCAATAACTCTGGCAAATACAACGTCTCGAGCAAGCCCCATGACGCGGGACAGCATGGTAAAAAAGCTAACGACACCGCTAGAACGCAACAAACCATTGTCTTTAGGATTGCCTGAAGACTCGACGAAAGCCCCAGTAGGCGAGCCTTGATCATCTAACTGTGACCGTTCCTGAGTCAAAAGAGCACCTATTCATTATGTGTTTATAAAGTACAGTTTAACCACTGACATCGCTGCGGCCAAGCAAATCTAAAAACCCCAAGATTAGATAATACTGTTAGACTTGTCAGCGAAGCATCACAGTAACCGTTTTCAAACTAAATAAGCCTAAATAAAGCATGAAAACTAGGTTGAATATTACAACTAAACCCTGTATATTTCCGCGCCTTTAGCGAGTCCATAAAGTTAGGAGTAAGAAAGTTGGCAAATTCAGTACAAGCAAAGAAACGCGCACGCCAAAACGAGAAACGCCGCCAGCATAATGCCAGCCTGCGCTCTATGGTCCGCACCTATTTAAAGAAAGTTGATGCTGCAATCGCCTCTGGTGATAAAGCAGTGGCGCAGGAAGCCTATACTGCTTCTGTACCAGTTATAGATCGTATGGCCGATAAAGGAATTATTCACAAGAATAAAGCCGCGCGGCATAAGAGTCGTTTGAACGCTAAAGTTAAGGCCCTTAACGCAGCGTAAGAACCTCTCAAAAAGAAAAACCGGCATTAGCCGGTTTTTTTTCGTCTATAGCTTAGTCATTGATCGACCTACAGTTGGGCGTTAACTACCATATTGTCTCGATGAATCAACTCATCATCCTCGCGGTAGCCTAGCACCTCTAAAATTAACTCAGTGCCTTTGCCTTTTATTTTAAGAGTCTCCACTGCGCTATAGTTAACCAATCCACGGGCTATCTCTGTACCTGCTTCGTTCACACAACTGACTAGGTCACCCCGGCTAAACTCTCCACTTACGCCTTTAACCCCAACAGGCAGTAAACTACGTCCTTCTTTTGATAGCACGGCCACCGCTCCAGCATCAAGAATCAACTGCCCCTTAACCTGTAACTGACCCGCTAACCATTGCTTACGAGCCGCAATGGGTTTCTGACTCGCGGATAACAATGTTCCAACAACATCACCGCGACCCACGCTAAGAAGAACCTCTTCGTTACGGCCACCGGCAATCACTGTATTACAACCAGAACGGGCCGCTAAACGCGCCGCCTGGAGTTTAGTAAGCATGCCACCACGCCCCAAACCACTTGCACTATCGCCAACCAACGCATCCAAAGTATCGTCATCAGCATGGGCATGAGGTATTAATGTGGCCGTTGAGTCATGGTCAGGATTGGCGCTATATAGCCCATCTTTGTCAGTCAATATCACTAATAGGTCAGCATCAATTAAATTAGCCACTAAAGCGGCCAAGCTATCATTGTCACCAAAACGAATTTCATCTGTAACAACAGTATCGTTTTCGTTAACAATGGGAACAACACCTAACTCCATGAGCTTTTTTAGGACACCACGAGCGTTCAAATAGCGCTGCCTATTAGCTAAGTCATCGTGGTCAAGCAATATCTGTGCGGTAGCTCGAGTAAATCGCTCAAAGCTACTCTCGTAGGCTTGGATAAGCCCCATTTGACCCACCGCAGCGGCGGCCTGTAATTCATCAATGCTGTCAGGTCTTTGGGTCCATCCGAGACGGGCAATACCCTCGGCAATAGCGCCTGAAGAGACCAGTACAATCTCATTGCCCTGATCAAGTAAAGTCGCTATCTGGTTAACCCACCCATCAATAGCGGCTCGATCAAGACCTGCACCATCATCGGTCAATAAGGCACTGCCGATCTTAACGACCCAGCGTTTAGCATCTTTAGCGACCGTCCTATTCACCTTACATTACTCCGCGTAAACCACTTCAACATCATGATCGTCATCATCACTATCATCATCTAACTGTGATTGCTGGCGAGCCGTACGACGAGTTTCTGCAAGACCTTCAATTCGATCACGCGCCTCGGCCTGAATTTCCGTACGCCGCGCCTCTGCAAGCTCAGCCAAGTTTGGGTCAACCAACTCTCGTTGCCGATGATCGTCAATGTAATCCATTATCGCTGCACACAGTACTTTAGTACCCTGAGATGCCAAACCAGACATTCTAAAGACCGGCCCTTTCCACTCTAAATCATCTATGACTTGCTGGCACGCTACGTCAATATCTTCCTCGCGCAATAAGTCGACCTTATTAAGTATTAACCAGCGGTCGCCTTCAGCCAATGTAGGGCTAAAGGCCTCTAACTCACGCTCAATAACCTGCGCATTTTGTCCGGGTGTTGATCCATCAAACGGCATCATATCGACCAGATGTAACAACAGTCGTGTCCGGGTGAGATGTTTTAAGAACCGAATACCCAGCCCAGCACCCTCAGACGCTCCCTCAATGAGGCCAGGAATATCAGCCACCACAAATGACTTATCGCCACTCATACCCACGACACCTAAATTAGGAACCAAAGTGGTAAAGGGATAGTCAGCGACTTTGGGGCGCGCCGCAGAGACCGAACGAATAAACGTCGATTTACCCGCATTAGGCAGACCTAGCAGTCCTACGTCGGCCAACACTTTAAGCTCGAGTTTTATTTCTCTGACTTCTCCATCCTGCCCTGGCGAAGTCTGACGCGGTGCACGGTTAGTACTCGATTTATAGCGCGTGTTGCCCAGACCATGGAACCCGCCTTGAGCTACTTTAAGTTGCTGATCTAGCACTGTGAGGTCGCCCATCACATCACCCGTTTCATTATCAAGTACTGTAGTACCTACAGGTACCTGCAATATTAAATCATCTCCACCACGGCCAGTGCACTCTGCGCTGCTACCCTGCTGTCCACCTTGAGCTTTATAGTTACGGGTATAACGAAAATCGATAAGCGTATTCAATCCCTCTTTAGCAATCAATACGACACTGCCACCGTCGCCACCGTCGCCACCGTCAGGACCACCTTTGGGAATATATTTTTCACGCCGAAAGCTTAGGCAACCATTACCACCTTTACCGGCGTGAACTTTAATTGTAGCTTCATCAACAAATTTCATAGGAGCAGTTTACAGTTGCCAAAGGGTTTAGTCATTTCGAGCATTAAGGGCCTACTTTTAAAAAAAATTAGCGCCCATAAAAAAAGCCCCGCGTAGGGGCCTTTTTAACTGAATGGAAGCATCTACGCAGACACTACCTCAGCATATTTACGATTGTGCGGTCCTTTTTGTACAAACTGCACTTTACCCGTCGCTTTTGCAAACAACGTGTGGTCTTTACCAATACCAACATTGTTGCCAGGATGAAACTTAGTTCCACGCTGACGAATGATGATACCACCTGCATTGA
>Ga0209482_1000049_pt1 | contig 97331 bp, 85 predicted proteins | sample CoawatmetaG10DNA_FD_187512 | JGI IMG/M metagenome (GOLD analysis project Ga0209482, IMG submission 187512) | Marine microbial communities from the West Antarctic Peninsula - Coastal water metaG104-DNA (SPAdes) (version 2) | ecosystem: Environmental > Aquatic > Marine > Coastal ...
CAATTCCATTATGAACCATTTTAGTGAAATGACCAGCGCCGGTTTTACCCATATAAGCATATCCACCATTTATGCTTAAATCGTTAAAAATTTGTTCATACTTTTCAAACTTTTCACGTTTGCCACCAATCATCATGCAAGCACCATTTCGAGCTCCACCTGGTCCGCCGCTGACACCGACATCCATAAAAACAAACCCTTTTTGTTTGAGTTTAATACCTCTTATTATTGTTTCTTTGTAATTTGAATTTCCACCATCCATAATAACATCTCCAGGACTTAAGATTGTAGTGAGCTCAGTGATTACAGTATCTACATTATTATGAGGTACCATAATCCAAATAAACTTCTCACCAGGAAGTTTTTTGTTAAACTCCTCTAGGTTTAAAACTGTTTCTGCTCCCGCCGCCTCGGCTTCTTTGCGTGCGAATTCGTTAGGGTCGCTTGCAACTACTTCGTGACCTTTATCGATAAGAAGTTTTACCATACCCATGCCCATTTTACCGAGACCTATATATCCAATTTTCATACTTTAACTTACCTTATTATAATATTTTTATCTTATAACTCGTCCAGGGTTCATAATGTTTTTGCAATCCAGTGTATCTTTTATATCACGCATCAGGCCTAATTCTGTGATTGACTTATAACGTTCAAGATCCGCCAACTTTAGAGTCCCAATTCCGTGTTCGGCACTTATACTGCCACCTAGTTCTACTACAATGTCGTGCACAGTTCGGTTTATTTTAGAGCCTTGATTGAGAAACTTCTGCTTATCCATCTCCACGGGCTGACTAAAGTTAAAATGTATATTACCGTCACCAATATGACCAAACGGAACAGGCCTTATATTAGGAATTATCTCTTTAACAGCCGCTAATCCTCGCCGCATAAATTCAGGAATCTTTGAAACGGGAACAGAAATATCGTGTTTGATGCTTGCTCCTTCAAACTTTTGTGCCTCTGACATATATTCACGAAGGTTCCATAAATTACGTGTTTCATTTATATTTTTGGGAATAACACCATCAAGAACCAAGCCCAGTTCCATTGCAGTTTCGAGTATTTTGTTCATTACTACTTCGAGATTAAGTAGATCACGGTCCAGTGATGTTGCGCACTCCATTAGAATATACCAGTCATAGTCTTTCACTAATGGATCTTGACACCCAGACATATTCTTTAGGTTAAATTCAATACCGAGGCGGGGCATAATTTCAAAGGCGATTAAGCTGTCGCCACTTATTTCTCTTGCCATACTTAATAAATTGATTGCCGCTTCAGGGTTTTTTATTGCAACAAAAGCAGTGTTTTTTTGCTTGTGACGAGGAAAAATTTTAAGTGTTGCGGCTGTTATTATCCCAAGGGTTCCCTCTGCACCAATAAAAAGGTGTTTCAAATCATATCCAGTATTATCTTTGCGAAGCCCTGTTAACCCATGCCAAATATTGCCATTTGGAAGCACTACCTCTAGGCCAAGAACCAGATCCCTCATTACACCATATTGAAGTACATTTATACCACCGGCATTTGAAGAAATGTTACCACCAATCATTGCGGAGCCCTCAGAAGCTAGATGCATTGGAAAATGACAATTTATTTTTTCGGCAATAGTATGGGCATCTGCTAAGATGACACCACTTTCCAGGGTCATAGTATGATTAAGTACATCTTTTTCACGTACTTTATTCATTCGTTTCATACTCAATATTATTTGGGTATCACTTTCGTCAGGACTATTGCCTCCAACAAGGCCGGTATTACCACTTTGAGGGACAATTTTAATATCATTATCGTAACAGTAAATTACGAGCCTAGAAACCATTTCTACTGTATTAGGGAACAATACAAGAGGTGTTTTTCCTATAAATGTATTACGTGGTTCAATTAGATGAGGTTTGATGACATTTTGATCATCACTTGCACCTTTCGCGCCGGCTATTTTTTTTAGGGCTTTAATATGTGACTGATCTATTGTCATTCTATTCCTTCTTTTGCTGCAGCTGCACGTTCTAGCCTATCATTTATAGCAGCACCAAGCCCAAATGTAGGAATTGGTGCCACAGCAATTGTTTTTATCCTTAAACGGTCGAGTGCACGCATCATAGAGAATAAATTAGATGCAGCTTCAATCAAATTTCCTGCAGGGCTTAAGTTTAGACTGTTTAAAGTTTTAATTCTATGACCGAAAGCAAGATAGGCTTCCCCAGGTTTAGGTGTCAGCACATTAAGACGGACCCTAGCGTTTGGTGCATAGTGACTTTTTAACTGGCCTGGTGCGACTGGACTATCGGATTGTAATCCATTAACTTTAACGTCCTGCCCAGCAACTTTTTCAATATCTTCCTGTGTGATGCTACCTGGACGTAATAGCGTAATTCCATTTTTATTTATTTGTACAATTGTAGATTCAAGGCCTTTTTCACAAGCTCCGCCATCAATGATCATATCTAACTCATTAAAAAATTCACTGTCGACATGAGCTGCGGTTGTTGGACTTATTTTACCTGATTTATTGGCACTGGGTGCGGCGATAGGTCCGTCAAATATATGAAGCAATTCTTGGGCTATTTTATGCTTTGGAACCCTAATAGCGACTGTGTCCAGGCCAGCAGTTATAAGATCCGATAGTCCGTTTTTTTTCTTGAGTGGCAATACCATGGTAAAAGGGCCGGGCCAAAAATTAGCAGCTAATTTTTGAGCGAGTGTATCCATTATGACGTAGCGTTTTGCTTTTATGGTATCAGGCACATGAACAATCAATGGATTAAAATTGGGTCGATTTTTTGCCATAAAAATTTTAGCAACTGCTATGCTATTTGTAGCGTCAGCGCCCAAGCCATATACCGTTTCTGTGGGAAATGATAGAATATCTCCCGCATTAAGTTTTTTTGCAGCAAACTTAAATGTTTTCTTTGATGGTTTATAAAATCGGCTATCAGTCATTCTTACACAATATACTTGAATAAAGCTCTCTAATACTATTTTATAATTGCTGAGATAATATATAACAACCCCACAAAGAATATAATATTTTATCTTAGAAAAAATTAATTAGAAAAACCTAAAATCTCTGGCGTCAATGATTAATACTCAATCTTAAATTTATTACCGGATTTTTTTCGTCGATCCAAAACTAAAAAGAAGTAAAATGAACGATAAGCCATGGCTAAATTACTACCCACCGCACGTAGAATGGAACCAAAAGTTCAAAGGAAAACCACTTTATAAAATAATTGACGAAACGGCGGCTAAAGTTCCGCAAAATGTGGCTCTTGATTTTATGGGAAAAACCTGGACCTACGGCGATGTGGAAAAGGCTGTCAATGCTGCCTGTAAGTCGTTTCAGGACATGGGGGTTACAAAAGGTATCAAAGTAGGGCTCTTCCTGCCTAACTGTCCTCAATTTATAATAGTTTTATTTGCAGTTTTAAAAGCAGGTGGTACAGTTGTTAGCTATAGTCCACTTTGTTCGGAACCAGAACTTCTGCACCAAGTAAAAGATAGTAAAACTGATTTCATTATAACACTTGACCTGAGAACCCTTTATTCAAAAATAAGAAGTGTTGTTGAGCAAAGCCACGTTAGAAAACTTATAGTTAGTAAATTTTCTGATATTTTGCCATTTCCAACAAAACTGCTCTTTAATATTTTTAAAAGCAATCTCATAGCTAAAATTATAAAAGATGATATCCATATGGATTATAATTCTCTGTTTGATAATGATGGCGATTACCAAGAGATAGATATTAACCCTGATAAAGATATTGCAGTACTTCAATATACAGGTGGCACGACCGGCATTCCTAAAGGCGCTATGCTAAGCCACTCGAACCTTTATATTAATATGTCTCAACTTGAGGTATGGCCGCCGGACCTTGAGTTTGGTAACGAAAATGTCGTCGCCTTTTTACCCTTTTTTCATATATTTGCTCTTACGGTAATTCTTAATTTGGGAGTTAAATTAGGTGCGCGACTGATCATTGTTCCTAAGTTTGAACTTGAAGATGCGATCAAGCTTATGACTAATGAAAATATCACTTTATTTGCAGGCGTGCCGACAATATATACCGCACTAGCTAATCATCGAGATGCTGATAAAATTGGCATCAACAATATTAAAATGGCCATGTCGGGGGGGGCACCTCTGCCTATTGATCTCAGACAACAATATATGGACCGATGGGATATTGATATTATAGAAGGTTACGGTCTTACAGAAGCCTCCCCAGTCACCCATGCTAGCCCCATGGGTGAGGTTGGTAGCAAGGCAGGCTCTGTTGGGTTACCGTTACCTGCGACGGAAGTTTTCATTATGGATCGTGAAAATGAAGGTGTCATTTTACCTCATGGTGAAAGTGGTGAAATTTGTATTCGTGGCCCGCAAGTCATGAAAGGATATTGGAAGAATACTGAGGCAACCGCTGCAGTAATGTTTGGTGATATTCTTAAAACTGGCGACGTGGGTTATATGGATGAACAAGGTTATACCTTTATCATGGATCGTGATAAAGATCTCATTCTTGTTGGAGGCTTTAATGTTTTTCCGCGAACAATTGAGGAGGCTATAAATAAGCACCCGTTCGTAGAAGAAGTTACTGTTATAGGTATTCCTGATGATTATTTAGGTGAAACACCAAAAGCTTTTGTGAAGTTACGCGCATCGGACGGGACATTAAATGAAGAGGATCTTTTAGCATTTATTAAACCTGAGATAGGTAAACATGAATTGCCATCTCAGATCGAGTTTCGTGATAAACTTCCTAAAACCATGATTGGAAAATTATCAAAAAAAGAACTGTTCTCTGAAGAGAAAGCCAAGCATGAGGCTAAAAAGATATTCAAATAATTATTTTTTTTCATTCAGAAATAATTTTTTTTAGATTATTAGTGAGTGTTATATTGTTGTTTGAAACGTAGTTTCTTTATTTAACGTAGCGGAACCATAATATAGTAATTATTGACTAATGTGAAAAGCGAGTGTTTTCACATTGATGAATACCTAATTTATCGTCTATAAGATAATTAATAGTATTATAGGAGCATAATGTGACTAGTGAAAAAATTTTATCTGTTGAAATTCCAGATGATATAAAAAATATGAAATTTGAGGAGGCACTTGGGGCCCTTGAAGATATAGTAAGAAACCTTGAAAGTGGTGAAGTGTCGCTTGAACAATCAATTGATATTTATACCCGCGGCACTCAACTTAAGGCGCATTGCGAGGAAAAATTAAAAGATGCAACTGCTCGCATTGAAAAAATCACCTCATCCGCTAACGGCGATTTGTCCATATCGCCGCTTGATGGTGGCGACTGATATATGAAAATGATGTCCTCTGATCTAGTTGAAAATTTTCTTGGTGAATTTGCGACCTCTTTGGAGCATAGCTTACTCGAGGTGCTGCCGGATGCTCATGGTATGGAGGAACAGGTCATTGAAGCTATGCGTTATGGCCTTTTTGCAGGTGGTAAAAGACTTAGGCCATTTTTAGTCATGATGACATCAGGATTATTTTCAGTTGAAGAAGAAAATGCGATAAGGGTGGGCGCTGCAATTGAGTGTCTGCATACCTATTCACTTATTCATGATGATTTACCCGCAATGGATGATGACGACATAAGGCGCGGTAAGCCATCTGTGCATAAAAAATTTGATGAAGCTACAGCAGTTCTCGCTGGAGATGCACTTCTTACACTTTCTTTTGAAATTTTAGCTGATGTTAAAACACACTCGGATCCTGAAATAAGATGCGAGCTTATTGCAACTTTATCTCGCGCTGTTGGCGCGCTTGGTATGGTTGGAGGGCAAATGATTGATTTAAAATCTGAAAATCAAAGCTTGATTGAGAGCGAAATAAACCGTATGCAGCAGATGAAGACTGGTGCATTAATTGTTTTTTCCTGTGAAGCTGGGGCAATATTGGCTGGAGTTAGGGGCGAGAGACGTGATGTTTTAAAACATTATGGACGTGATATTGGCCTGGCATTTCAGATTGCAGATGACCTGCTTGATACAGAAAGAAGCTCATTAGATATAGGTAAGACAGCAGGAAAAGACGTTCATGCAGGTAAGGCAACTTTAGTTGCCCTTGTAGGAGCCAAAGATGCAAGAGTAAAGGCAGATAGATTGATTAAGCAAGCTATTGAAAGTTTGGATATTTTTGACGATAAAGCCAATATATTAAGATCATTAGCCACATTTGTTGTGAGCCGTAATTATTAAAAATTAGATGAAGAATTACATATGAATGGTAAACCAGATACGCCCTTACTGGATAAAATAAATATTCCAGCTGATGTTCGAAAATTGACTGTTGGGCAACTTCAGCCTCTTGCTGATGAATTGCGGGCGGATATGATTTATAATGTCTCACTTACTGGGGGTCACCTTGGCGCTGGCCTTGGCGTTGTCGAGCTGACAACGGCTATTCACTACGTATTTAATACCCCTTATGATAAATTAATTTGGGACGTGGGTCACCAATGTTATCCTCATAAAATTCTTACTGGTCGTCGTAATAAAATGAAAACAATTCGTAAAGGTGGAGGTCTTGCTGGCTTCACTAAACGGAAAGAAAGTGAATATGATCCCTTTGGTGCGGGCCATAGCTCAACATCCATTTCTGCGGGACTAGGTATGGCTGTAGCTCGTGACCTTAAGGATATTGAAAGTGATCAAAATGTTGTTGCCGTAATTGGTGATGGTGCCATGAGTGCTGGTATGGCTTATGAGGCAATGAATAATGCTGGTGCACTGAATAGCCGCCTTATTGTGATATTAAATGATAATGACATGTCTATTGCTCCTCCCGTTGGGGCTATGAGCGCGTATCTTGCTCGGCTATTATCATCAAGATCTTATTTAAACCTTCGAGATTTTGCTAAAAATATTGTAGGTAAGTTTCCACGTACCATCAGTTCAACGGCTAAAAAAGCCGAAGAATACGCACGTGGAATGGCAACAGGGGGAACGCTGTTTGAAGAGCTTGGCTTTTATTACGTGGGTCCAGTTGATGGGCATAATATGGAACACCTTCTGCCAGTCCTTGAAAACGTTCGTGACGCGGGTAGTGGCCCAATTCTTATCCACGTTGTTACGCAAAAAGGTAAGGGATACTCTTACGCTGAAAATGCTGCTGATAAATATCATGGCGTGTCTACTTTCAATGTGAGTACAGGAGCACAAAATAAATCGATTCCAAAGGCACCTAGTTATACCGGAGTGTTTGCTAAAGCCTTAATTAATGAAGCAAAAAAAGATGATAAAATTGTTGCCATTAATGCGGCTATGCCTTCAGGAACAGGCCTTGATAAGTTTGCGGAAGAATTTCCAGAACGTTGTTTTGATGTTGGTATTGCCGAACAACACGCGGTAACCTTTGCAGCGGGTCTTGCATGTGAAGGTTATAAACCTTTTGCCACTATATATTCTACATTTTTACAACGAGCCTATGATCAGGTGGTTCATGATGTAGCAGTTCAAAATTTACCGGTTCGTTTTGCAATTGACCGTGCTGGTCTTGTAGGAGCTGACGGACCAACTCACGCTGGCTCGTTTGATTTAACTTATCTTACTACACTGCCAAATATGGTGGTGATGGCGGCTGCAGACGAGTCAGAATTGACCCATATGGTAGCCACTGCTGCTGCCTATAACAGTGGCCCATCCGCAATCCGCTACCCTCGTGGTGAGGGTACAGGCGTTTCACTTCCTAAAGAGGGCGAGCAGCTTAAGATAGGGAGAGGGCGTATAATTCGTAAGGGCAAACAGATTGCAATCCTTTCGCTTGGTACTCGTTTGGAAGAGGCGCTAAAGGCGGCGGATGAATTTGCAGATAAAGGTTTGAGTTGTACGGTGGCTGATGCACGTTTTGCTAAGCCCCTTGATCTTGTAATGATTAGAAAGCTGGCTCTTGAACATGATGTTTTGATCACCGTAGAAGAAGGGTCAATTGGTGGGTTTGGCAGTCATGTTCTTGATTATCTATCTAATGAGGGACTTATGGAACAAGGGCTTAAAGTGCGTACAATGAAACTTCCTGACGTATTTATTGATCAAAATAGTCCTGACGTAATGTATGAGATTGCTGGGCTTACCGCAGCAGATATTATTAAAACTGGGCTACAGGCACTAGGTCATAACAACGTAGATCCAACATTGTTAAATGGTTAAAAAAAGAGCAGATCAAATTCTTGTTGAACGTGGGTTAGCCGAATCCCGTTCACGTGCACAGGCATATATAATGGCAGGTCACGTTTACGCTGGTGAGCAAAAAATAGTGAAGTCCGGTCAGCAAATCAAAGAAGACACTGTTTTAGAGGTACGTGGTAAAGAGCACCCTTGGGTCAGTCGCGGCGGACTTAAACTTTTAAAGGGATTACAAGAATTCAAAATAGATGTTTCAGGTATGACCGTAATTGATGTTGGTGCTTCGACTGGTGGTTTCACTGACGTATGTTTAGAAAATGGCGCGAAGAAAGTTTATGCAGTTGATGTTGGGCATGGACAATTAGCATGGAAAATCAGAAACGATGAAAGGGTCGTTGTGCTTGAAAAAACTAATGCGCGTTATTTAGATATTCAACAAATTCCAATTCCTGTTAATTTAATAGTTTGTGATACAAGCTTTATTGGCCTTCAAACAGTTCTTCCCGCACCAATGTCCTTAGCAGGAAGAGGTTGTATGTTAGTTGCGTTAATTAAACCACAATTCGAAGTAGGAAAAGGGAAGGTGGGTAAAGGGGGAGTGGTTCGTGAGCCCGAACTACATAAAGAAGTTTGTAATAAAATTAAAAACTGGATTACGAAAGATATGGTGGACTGGGAGGTTATAGGTTTGACACAGAGCCCTATCAAAGGGCCGGAAGGAAATATTGAATTTCTTATCGGAGCAAAGTATGACAAATAAAGTAACCATTGAGGAACTCGGTGGTCGAGGTGATGGCGTAACTACTTTGGATGGTAAAAGCATATTTGTGCCGTTTAGTGCGCCAGGTGATAAGGCCGATATAAATATCGATGGCAATAAAGGTCGTCTCCGTCATATTCATCAAAGTTCAAGCTATAGAGTAAAAGCGAAGTGTAAACACTTTACAAAATGTGGAGGGTGCGCGGTTCAACATATCGACGAAAAATATTATAGATTGTGGAAAGCAGGACTGGTCAGAATCGCCCTTGAAAATCAAGGATTTAATAATATAGATGTTCGGCCACTTGAAATGAGCCCACTGCATAGTAGACGACGTACTACATTTCATGTTATTGGCCGAAATGACAGTAATATTGTCTTTGGTTATGCAGAAAAAGGTAGTCATAATTTAATCGACTTACAGGAATGTCCAATTTTAGTAACTGAGATATCAAACTTTATTCCTCCACTTAAAATATTTTTAAAAAAACTTCTCAATAATAAACAAAAAATGTCCATTCAAATCACCAGAGGTGATAGTGGTCTTGATGTGGCCTTTAAAGCTAAAGGTGATGTAGACCTCAATTTACGAATGGATTTAGCCGCCTTTGCTCAAGAAAATGATCTGGCTCGGGTCAGTTGGTTTGATACCTCTCTTAAAAAACCATACTACGAAATGCTTGCTGAACGTAAAAAACCTTATGTAACTTTTGAAGGTAACAAGGTATTTTTTCCTGAAGGTGCATTTATACAGGCTACCGAACAAGGTCAGCAGACACTTATAAATATTATGCTAGCAAGCATTCAGGAGGGAAGTCGTGTTGTTGATCTTTTTTCAGGTTGTGGAACTTTTTCGATTGCTGCGGCTAAGACAGCTAATGTGCACGCCGTTGAAAATAACGAAGAGATGCTTAGTGCCTTGAAATCAAGTTCTAATATCATGACAGGAATCAAACAGATAACTACAGAGTTACGAGATCTATTTATGCGCCCACTTCTTCCCCATGAACTTGATAAGTTTGATGTTGCAATCATCGATCCACCGCGAGCCGGTGCAAAGCATCAAATCCAAGAAATTATAAATTCAAAGATAAAAAAACTGGTAATGGTCAGCTGCAATCCACTTAGTTTTGCCCGGGATGTTCAGGACTTATCCGAGGCTGGATTTAAGATGGGATCTGTTACTCCGGTTGATCAGTTTTTGTTTTCTCCACATCTTGAAATTATTACTATTTTTGAGCGAACATAGTTTTATTAGGCTTATTATTTCCCCTATAGCGAGATATAGGAGCAATATATGCAATAATTATTCAACTACAGTCTAATTTTATTGCCTTTTTATCAAGAGTATGCTTAAAATATTCTTACTTTCGACAGATAAGGTGTTTATTGTCTGTTGAATTAAGGGGATTTTTTAAAATAATATTTTAACATAGAGAGAAAACACATGAATAAAAATGATTTTGTAAATAGTGTCGCTAGTTCAGCCGGTCTGTCAAAGGCAGATGCTGCAAATGCGGTTGATAGCGTATTAGATTCCATTTCTGCTACTTTGGCAGCTGGTGGAGAAGTTCGTATGACAGGTTTTGGTACTTTTAGTACAGCAAAAAGAGCTGCATCAGTTGGTCGTAATCCACGGACAGGTGAAAAAATACAAATTGCAGCTTCTACAAGGCCTAAATTCAAGGCTGGTAAAGCACTAAAAGACGCAGTTAATAAATAATATTATTTTACTAAAGTGCGGCATATTAATTTAAAAGTTAATGTGCCGCTTTTTATTTGAGTAAATTTTTTATAATAAAGCCATCAAACTATCATAAAATATTAATATTCAGCCATCTTATTTAGGTTCTCAGAAGTTGCAATCCCAGGATGGTTATTAATTGATAATACCTTTTTATACCTTACTCCCAGATTAATATTTATCATCTACCTATATAAAAAATTGTGTGAAAATAAGAGCAATTAAAACTGGGCAAACAAATTTAACATAGTTAGGCCATATTTTCCAAAATAAGGAATTCGATATATCTGAACTTCCTCTCTGAAGTTCTTTTAAGAGATTTGTTCTTTTCCATATCCAGCCAACATAAATACAGAAAATTGCACTGATTATAGTTATGCTGTACTTAGTTGTAAAATCTAGAATTAGTGGAAAAAGAATATCAAAGTTCATTATAATTATTGCGCTGACACAAAATACTGCTCCACCAGTTAAAAGGGTCGCTTTTCTTCTTGTTAAATTTTGAGTTTCTATGACTAGTGATACTGGTACTTCCAAAATTGAAATGGCGGAGGTCAGGGCTGCAATACTTAATAAGAAAAAGAATAAGATAGAAACAATAATTCCTGAAGTTCCCATTATATCAAACAAAATTGGAAGAACTTCAAAAATAAGACTTTCACCTGATGTCAGAAGACCATTCTCATCATATATATTTGCTCCATAATGTAATGCTGCATAAAGAGCTGGAATGATCAATAAGCCCGCTAAGAAAGCTATTAAGACATCAAACAATGCCACCGTAGCACCAATTTTGGGGATACTTTCATTCTTACTTAAATATGATCCATAAACAATCATTCCACCGATTCCTAATGACAGGGAAAAAAATGATTGGCCGAGCGCATTTATGTATATGCTCGGATTTGAAAGACTAGAAAGATCTGGAAGAAGGTAAACACGCGCACCTTCAAGAGCTCCTGGCAGCGTTAATGTGTACCCTGCAAGTAATACCAGTATAATCAGTAAAATAGGCATTAAAGTTTTTGACCACTTTTCAATACCTTTTTCGATACCTTTTGCTACGACGTAAATAGTAAGTGTTGCAAATATTGCCGCAAAAATTAAATTCCTACTAACAGTATTCTCATGCAGCCAGGTTTCAAAATCAGGAAATCCAATTATTGAACTGAGAGAAGCTATCAAGTGGGCAAATAACCATCCAGATATAATCGCATAAAAACTTAACATTAGACAGGCAACGATAATCGCGTAGAAGCCAATACCGTAGCCAAAATTAGTTGCTAGTTTGTTATCGGAAAGTTTACTGAGAGCTGAAACAACATTTGATTGAGCATAACGTCCTATCGTCATTTCGACAATAAGGACTGGGTATGCTAATAAGAAGGTCAGCATTAGATAGACTAAAACAAAAGCAGCACCGCCATTGCTAGCAACCTGTGTTGGGAAACCCCAAATATTACCTAATCCGACTGCGGAACCTGCCGCTGCCATAACAAACCCAATACGTGAGTTAAATTGTGATCTGACTGCAGTCATATTACATCCTTTATAAATTTAATAATCTTCTAAACTAAATAATATCATATTCACAGGCTATGGAAATTATACGGTGATAGATTGCTCCGTTCTGATATAATCTTCATAGGAATAGGTTTTGGTGGGAGTTGCAGTATCAATAATATTAAAAAAGCTAACCTTTATCGCTAATGCATACTTTCTAATTGATTTTTACGAAATCACTTTTTTAATTATGTAACTTCTGCGCGAACCATATATTTTGGATCATCCCATGCCTTGCTGTGCATTACTTGGCAAATAATCTCTATTGCTTCATAAATGTTTTCGTAAGTCATGTAGAGAGGAGTAATTCCAAACCTCAATACTGATGGGGCCCTGAAGTCCCCAATTAGCCCCTTTTCCTTAACCGCTTGCATAATGGCGTATCCGTTTTTATGACTAAGCGAAACATGGCCCCCACGAAGATCATCTTCGATAGGGCTTATTATTTCAAATTCATATTGGCTACACCTTTCATTTAATAAGTTAATAAATAATGTTCCTAATTTTTTTGCTTTATCCCTTAATTGTTTTATATCCGCAGAGCAAAAAATATCAACACCAACCTCAAGTGCTTTCATACCTAGAACAGGTGGTGTTCCAGATAAAAACATTCTTACATCTTGGGCTGGCAAATATTCATCTGTAAATTCGAAGGGATTTGAATGGCCAAACCAGCCAGATAATACCGGGACACATTTTGAATGATGGCGGCTTGCAGCAAATAAAAATGCAGGGGCACCAGGTCCACCGTTTAAAAATTTATATCCACAACCAGTTGCAAAATCAACATTACATCCATTAAGGTCTAACGGAATAGACCCCACAGAATGACTAAGGTCCCATACTATTAACGCTCCTACATCATGGGCTTTTTTTGTGATTTTTGCCATATCTTTAATCAGTCCCGTCTTATAATGCACTTGTGTCAGGAGCAGTACGGAAATATTTTCATCAAGGGCGTCCAGTAATTTTTGTGGATCAACTATTTTTGTTTCAATTTTATTTTTAAATAATTTTTTAATTCCGTCCATTATATAAAGATCTGTAGGAAAGTTCCCCTGTTCAGATAAAATAACCTTACGGCTATTGTTAATTTGTAATGCCGCAACAAGGATCTTAAAGAGATTGACTGACGTGGAGTCGCAAACTGTCACTTCGCCATCCTTGGCGCCAATACAAGACGCAATTTTATTACCAATCCTCTCAGGGGAATTTACCCAATTAGCATCTAACCAAGATGTAATTAGTCCATTGCCCCACTCATTACTGACTGCATCACTAATAACTTTTTGAGTGGCTATGGGTAATGCTCCAAGAGAATTACCATCCATATAAACTATACCCTCGGGCAAGTGAAATTTTTCTTTAAATTCTCTGATTGGATCTTCGCGATCCATCTGTTGAATCTCATTCTTAGATATAGTCATTATATTGGGCACTTATCTGATTGTTGATCTTCAGGTGACGTCATTTGTGATCTCATTGACCAAAGTTCAGGAAAAAAACTATTATCTAGCGCCTTCACTAAATAAGCTACTCCTGCAGAACCTGCCGTTCCTTTTTTATATCCAATAACACGCGAAACGGTTTTCATGTGTTTAAAGCGCCATTCTTGAAAATAATACTCGAGGGCTGTAATTTTTTCACCTAACGTATATAGATCCCAAACATTATCGGCATCCGAATAGATTTCACGCCAAATATCTTCAATTTCCGGCGCTGGAACATACGCTTTCGAAAAATCACGATCTAAACTTTTACTTGGAATGTTATATCCGCGATCAGCTAATAATTTTAAGGTAACATCATAAAGTGATGGAGCATTTAGTACACCTTCTAAGTGATCGTATACGGCTTTATCGTCTTTATGAACCAAAATAAGGTCTTTCTTTTTATTACCTAATAAAAATTCTAACTCTCTATACTGATAAGATTGAAAGCCTGAGGCTTTCTGTAAGTAAGGTCTAAACGTTAAGAAATCGTTTGGAGTTAATGTGGCTAATATTTCCCAGGAATTAATCATATGGCGTAAAATCACAGCAATACGATCAAGAGACTTATATGCCCTATTTAATTGGTTGGCCCCAATGAAATTTATGATTAAGTTTATTTCATGTATACACTGTTTTATCCATAACTCCATCGATTGGTGTACAATAATAAACATTAATTCTTCTGGTTCTTCAGATACTGGAATTTGGCAAGCAAGTAGTGTTTTGGTTTGGAGGTGCTTACTGTACGACAGGCCTTTATCCCATATTATTTTTTCACCGTCTATATTAGCTTCGTAGGTTTCAATTCCATCTTCGATAAAAGTTTTTATTTTACTTGTCACAAGGGAACCCTTTAAAATTTAACACTGTATTAAAATTGTTTTAATACAATATCATGCATGTGATTACAATCGTATTTATATTTACATATATATAATAATACGATAAAAACAATCGAGCTCACTATTAGAGATTTTTGGAGAATAACGTGTTTGAAAAAAATGGTCAAACCTCCCCCATATTAGTTGTATTATTGATAATATGCTGTTCTAGTATGACGGCATGCTCATTCAATGAAGGTCGTGATGGGCTTGCTAACCAGGAAGTAGTTACGCCAAATATTTTATTAATTGTTGCTGATGACTTAGGATATTCTGATCTAGGAGTTTACGGAGGAGAGATAGCCACTCCAACACTAGATACTTTAGCTAATCAAGGTGTTAAGTTTTCCAACTTTTACTCTGCTCCTATTTGTTCATTTACCCGCTCGATGCTTCTTTCGGGGGTAGATAATCACCTTTCAGGTCTTGGTGGTTTTGATTCCGAGGGTGTTGGTTTGGGTAGTGTTCAGGTTGGGTATGAAGGATATCTTAATTTTCGTGTAGCGTCTATTGCAGAACTTTTACAAGATGCAGGCTACCATACTATAATGACGGGCAAGTGGCATTTAGGCCTGGAGGACAATCATGTACCCCACAGTCGGGGATTTGAGCAAACTTATATTATGCCGCGTGGGACTTCGAGCCACTATTCAAATTTGGCTGCTTCTAGTAAAATTCCAACCACCATTTATCTTGAAAATGGTAAAGAAGCTATTTTACCAGAAGATTTCTACTCTACCAAAACTTATACTGATAAAATGTTGGAATATTTAGATAGTATTGAGGATGATAAGCCCTTCTTTGCGTTTGCCTCATATACGGCCCCACATTGGCCATTACAAGCACCAGACAAATTTATCAAAAAGTATGAGGGACGTTATGATGGTGGCTATGATGAAATTATGCATGAGCGGTTGCAAAAAATGGTCGAACTGGGTCTAATTTCTAAAATACCCGAAAATTTTCCTCGCTCACCCATGGCGGCTAATTGGGATGATTTGAATAGTATTCAAAAGCAAAAAGAAGCTAAAAATATGGCTGTATATGCAGCAATGGTCGAGGCTATGGATTTCAATATTAACCGTATTATTAAAAATTTACGTAGTTCTGGTAAATTAGAAAATACTGTAATTATATTCATGTCCGACAATGGTGCAGATGGTAATGATCCTTATCACATCGAAGATAATGTTACTTGGATACCTGAAACATTTACAACTGATACGGAGAGCTTAGGTAAACCTGGAAGCTTCACTGCATACGGCCCGGGCTGGGCAAGTGTCAGTTCTGCACCCTTTAAATTACATAAAGCCTTCTCAAGTGAGGGAGGAATTAAAGTTCCTGCATTTGTTGTTTGGCCAGCTGAAATAAACGAAAAACGAGACTTTGATAGGAGCTTTATGACAATATTGGACATAGTTCCAACCTTACTTGACGTTGCGGGAACTGAGTATCCGAAAGGGGAATACAGAGGCCGTGATTTATTTCCACTACAAGGTCGGTCATTACTTCCCTATTTAACTGGAAAAGAAAGTTATTTGGAGGATCAGCAATATATGGGATGGGAATTATTTGGCCGTAAAGCTATCCGCCAGGATGATTGGAAAATAATTGATAATAATGAGCCATTCGGTAAGGGTGGTTGGGAACTCTATAATTTAAAAAATGATCCATTCGAACGAATTGATTTATCAAGTTATGAAACGGAAAAGTTGAATGAGATGATAAAACTATGGGATCAATATGCTGAACGAAATGGTGTCATACAGTCTGGTTATGCCGATGTCCCATATAGTAATAAAAACGATCATTATAAACGCTAGAAAATGAATAACTCTCATCAAAATAGCGATAATTTTATAAAATTAAACTCACCGACTATTTCTGAACAACCAGATTACTTGTTTAATATTAATGCATTAAAGTTTTCTGGTGAATTAAATTGTGCGGTTGAGTTAATTGATAAAAATATCCAATTGGGACGTAGTGCAAAAAAAGCTATTATAAGCCCAGAAAATGATTGGACTTATAAAAAACTTTATCAAACAAGCAATCAAATTGCTCATTTTCTTAAAGATAATTTAGGAGTTAAAAAAGGTAGTCGCGTTTTACTTCGTTCGTTCAACACCCCAATGGCTGTTGCTTGCTGGCTAGCCATCATCAAAGCGGGTGGAATAGTTGTATCAACCATGCCTATGTTACGCGCCCCAGAATTGAACACCATTATAGATAAAGCTGAAATAAATTTCATCTTATGTGACAAGCGCTTGAGCGAGGAGATGGCAAAAACTAATGGTATACAAACAAAAAAAATCTGTTTTTTTGATACTGTAACTAAAGTTCCAGTAAAAGGCGATTTGCAAACTTTAGCGCAGAGCAAGTCAGTTAAGTTTTCAAATGTTACTACTATGCATGATGATCCCGCATTAATTGCCTTTACCAGCGGAACAACTGGGGCACCTAAAGGAACTATACATTTCCACCGGGATGTAATGGCTATGTGTGTTTGTGCTGGAGAGGGGTTGCTTAAACTGACTGAAAATGATTTATTTGTTGGCAGTCCTCCCATGGCATTTACATTTGGATTAGGTATGCTTGTCGCATTTCCTTTGTACGTTGGGGGTACAACTATATTACTAGAAAAAACAAGTGCAGGCGACCTGATGGCTGCTATTGAGCAATATAAAGCTACAATTTGTGCTACTGCGCCAACGGCATATAAAAAAATGCTTACAGACTATGATAAATATGACTTGTCTAGTTTAAAAAAGGCTGTCTCTTCTGGCGAACATTTGCCAATTTATATTTTTGAAGAGTGGCGCAAAAAAAATGGTGGCAAACTTATTAATGCTTTCGGTTCAACTGAAATGACCCATATGTTTATTTCGGCCATTGACGATAGCATACGCCCCGGTGCGATTGGTAAAGCTATTGATGGTTACGAGGTATGTATTTTAGATTTAAACAATTTGCCAGTAGGTAAGGATGAAATAGGTCGCCTGGCTGTAAAGGGGCCGACTGGTTGTAAGTATTTAGATGATGTTCGTCAAAAAGATTATGTAGTTAACGGTTGGAATATTACTGGCGATCTTTGTTCAATGGATCAAGATGGCTATATTTATTTCGCGAGCCGCTGTGATGATATGATTATTAGTTCAGGGTATAATATCTCTGGGCCAGAAGTGGAAGATGCACTTTATACAAATAAAAAAATATCCGAATGTGCGGTCATCGGTGTCCCTAACGAGGAGAGAGGTTTTGTTGTTAAAGCTTTCATCGTCCTAAAGGACGGGAATATCCCATCAGAGACGCTTGTTATTGAATTTCAAAATTATGTAAAACAAATAATTGCTCCCTATAAATATCCTAGAAAGATAGAATTTGTTGAAGCTTTGCCAAAAACACAAACTGGTAAAATTCAGAGGAATAAATTAAAAGAATTAAGTCATTAAAATTGGAATTAATTAATGTGGAAACCAGCAGAACGAATTAAACATCACCCTAATCCAGGAAGATGGCCAAGCGCACAAGAAGCGGATAAGTCCCTTCTATTTCAACCTATAAAAATTGGGAAAACCATATTGGAAGAAAGAAGTTGGGTGCCGGCGATGGTCCCTTGGCGTTCCAATGAAGAGGGGGTAGTTACTGATGAGGTTATTGAGTGGTATAGGAGGTTTGCAGAGGGGAAGCCAGGTGCAATAGTTGTTGAGGCAACAGGCATAAGGGATATACCGTCTGGTCCATTACTTAGAATTGGGCATGACAGGTACATCGATGGTCTGAAAAAAATTGTGGATGCAGTGCGTGACGCAAGTGGTGGAAAGACAAAGTTATTTATTCAAATTATCGACTTTCTAGCCATGAACAGACGGCCGGATCCTATTAAATATTTCAAACGTCATTTGAAAATCACTGAAAACCATAGGGTCGTATTAAAAGCAGAAAGTTGGTCAGAAGATGAAATTAGGGACCATCTTTTGTTGTTGGCTGACGAAGAATTGGAAATTGTTCTGAGCGCCCGTGAACTTGAATCTTTAAACCTGGGTCACCGTGATAGGGTAACTGACACAGAACTTCAGCGTATAAAAGAACTTCCAGAATTACTACCTCAACTATTTTCAGATGCTGCAAAACGGGCGAAGGATGCAGGGTTCGATGGCGTGGAACTACATTATGCTCATGCTTACACAATGGCCTCATTCTTATCAGTTAGAAATACGCGGGCTGACGGCTACGGAGGCGATAAAGAGAATAGGGCTCGTCTTCCTTTAGAGGTATATAAAGCAGTTCGCGAACGTGTAGGTGATAACTTCATTTTAGGGTGTCGATTTTTATCTGAAGACTGCATTGAAAATGGAAATACCCTCGAAGACACATGTTTTTTTGGGGAGCAGTTTGCCAGTGCAGGAATGGATTTTATTTCTCTTTCAAGGGGAGGAAAATTTGAAGATGCTCTGCAACCAAAAGTTGGTGCAGCAGTATACCCCTATACTGGTCCAAGTGGATATGAATGTATGCCTCAATTTATGTCCGATGAAATAGGTCCATACGGTCGCAATATTGAGCCTGCAAATGAGATAAGAAAATCAATCCGCAAGGCTGGTTACGATATTCCGGTGGTTGTGGCGGGTGGTATTCACGGATATGAGCAAGCTGAAGGAATATTAACATCAGGTAAGGCAGATATCATTGCTATGGCTCGCCAATCACTAGCTGATCCAGACTGGTTTAGGAAAGTAAGAAAGGGGCGGGGTAAAGAAGTTAGGGTTTGTAAATATACTAATTACTGTGAAGGGCTTGATCAAAAACACAAAGTGGTTACTTGCCAATTGTGGGATCGTTTGGATCTAGATACAAACAATGTACCTAAAACTCTAGATGGTAAGAGGCGTTTAACAGCCCCAAAGTGGAAGTAACCTATAAAGGTTAACTGTTGCCCTTTTAAATATCTGTTCCGCCAACCGTAATGCCATTAAGGCGAAGTGTAGGTTGCCCTACCCCTACGGGTACAGATTGGCCAGCTTTTCCGCAAATTCCGACACCGTTATCCAGTGTCATATCATTTCCAATGGCAGTAATTCGTTTAAGAACGTCAGGGCCATTTCCTATTAAGGTAGCACCTTTCACTGGTTCTGCTATTTTACCATCTTTAATTCGGTAGGCTTCTGTGCAACTAAAGACAAATTTGCCATTAGTAATATCTACTTGACCGCCGCCGAAGTTAACTGCGTATAGACCGTCTTTCACACCCGAAAGAATTTCTTCAGGACTTCGATCGCCGTTAAGCATGTAGGTATTTGTCATGCGCGGCATCGGTTGATGTGCATAACTTTGGCGCCTTGCATTTCCGGTGGATGATGCGCCCATAAGACGTGCATTCATTCGGTCCTGCATGTAGCCAACCAGGATACCATCTTCGATAAGTGTAGTATTGTTGGTGGGTGTCCCTTCGTCGTCAATTGTAAGCGAGCCGCGCCTATTTTCTAAAGTACCATCATCAACAACAGTTACCCCTTTTGCTGCAATCCGTTCGCCCATCAATCCTGCGAAGGCTGAGGTTCCTTTTCTATTAAAATCGCCTTCTAGGCCATGTCCAATTGCTTCGTGCAGGAGGACGCCAGGCCAGCCGGGGCCTAAGACTACATCCATTTCGCCGGCAGGAGCGGGAACGCTGTCGAGGTTCAAAATAGCTTGACGAATGGCGTTGTCTGTCTGACTTTTCCAGTTGTTAGCACTTAGTAACTGATTATAGCCATAACGCCCGCCTGAGCCTTCATAGCCACTTTCCATTCGATCACCATGCTTTGCCACGACGCTGATATTGAGGCGTACAAGTGGTCGAATATCGCGAACTCGATGGCCGCCTGGACGAATTATCTCAATAACATGCCATTCACCAGATATGGAGCAGCTTACCTGACATATTTTAGGGTCTTTGGCTCTCGCATATTCATCAATTTCTTCAAGAATACGAATTTTTTCTTTGAAGTCCACGCCACCGATTGGGTTAGTATCACTATAGAGTTTTTTGTTGCTTCTATGGGGTGTAATAGCTAGTGTTGCACCACTCCCTGATTTGATAGACTTTACTGTTTCTGCTGCGCGATTTAGTGCGCTATCGGTGAGTTCTGATGAGTGAGCAAAGCCCGTCACTTCCCCTAGAACACTTCTTAGGCCAAAGCCTTTTGAGGTATCATATGCTGCATTTTTAAGACGACCATCATCAAATGAGAAGGTTTCTGATTGAGCATATTGCAAATAAAGTTCCCCGTCGTCCATGCCGTGCAGTGCTTCATCCACACATCGCTGAGTACGTAGGGCAGACAGGCCAACATCATTATCAGTTTCATCAAAAAAATAAGTGTTATTAAAAGAATCAATAGTCATACGAAAAACAAGCTTTTTAATTATGGGGGGTAACAGGATCTGGTTAGTAATATCGACTTGCACTTGTAATTGCAAGTACAAGCAAATGCTTAAGTTTTTTATACTAATTTTTGTTTTATTTCCTGGCGATCAATAGAGTAATAAATAGATCTCATTAAAAACTTAAAAAAATTTAAATTTTATGAATTGTTTCCTTGAGCTAGATTGTTTTTCTGGTATAAGATTTTTCAAAGATCCTTTTATAAAGATGGATAGATTATCTTTTAGGTTTAAAGATTTTAATTCCTCCGTATTTGGGTCCTCATATTAAAGTCCATATCCGTATCTTAAGGGGTAAAGAGGAACATGTTGTTCAAAAATATATACATAGTTTTTGCTGCGATTGTAGCAACTTTCATAACCGCAACTAGTGCTTTTTCTCAAGCTATTCAAGATGGGATCCATAGCGCAAAACCTGGCCAAATTGGTTTTATGGAGCCCGCGTCACCAATCATGGAAGGAATAGTTTCCTTACATAGTATGCTCATGATCTTTATGACGGGGATTACATTGTTTGTGACAGTTCTCATAATATACATCGCTGTGAAGTTTAATGCGAAGGCTAACCCTGTTCCTTCAAAAACTACTCATAACACATTAATAGAGGTCGCCTGGACAGTTATACCAGTGCTAATTTTAGTAGTAATAGCAGTTCCATCGTTCAGACTTCTATACCAGCAGGATGTAATTCCCGAAGCCGATGTAACTGTTAAGGCAACAGGTAATCAATGGTATTGGTCTTATGAATACCCTGATCATGAAGAAATTACTTTTGATGCTATCATGCTCGATGAAGGTGAAGCGAAAGCTGCCGGTCACCCAAGACTGCTTGGTACAGATGAGCGAGTTGTAGTTCCTGTGAATAAAATTATTCGCGTTCAGGTCACTTCAAATGACGTAATCCATGCGTGGACAATACCAGCTTTTGGTTCGAAGATTGATGCAGTTCCAGGCAAACTTAATGAAACCTGGTTTAAGGCAACCAAGGAAGGTCTTTATTACGGTCAGTGTTCCGAACTATGCGGTATCCGTCACGGGTTTATGCCAATTAATGTTGAGGTTGTTTCTGAAGTGGAGTATGAAGCTTGGCTTGAAGAGGCAAAAGTGAAATATGCATCTAATGGAGCGCTGCGTTCGCGCGAGTATGCGTCTGCACAAGAAATAACAGAATAAATGGAGAGTACTACAATGAGTTACGGTTCACACGACAGTAGTCACGACGAGCACCACACCCCAACGGGATGGCGTCGTTGGTTGCTCTCAACAAATCATAAGGATATTGGGACACTTTATCTTATCTTTGCGATTATCGCAGGCGTTGTCGGGGGTGCTTTCTCCGGATTAATGCGTTGGGAACTTATGGAACCAGGCATGCAAATCCTGCCTATGTTAAAGGGTGGAGATGTCGATGCAGCATATCACTTTTATAACGTATTAATAACGGCTCACGGTCTTATTATGGTGTTTTTTATGGTAATGCCCGCTCTCATCGGAGGGTTCGGTAATTGGTTTGTCCCCATCATGATAGGTGCGCCAGACATGGCGTTTCCACGCATGAATAACATTTCATTCTGGTTGTTACCTGTAGCTCTTCTCCTGCTGGTTCTTTCTACAATGTTTGAAGGACCTCCAGGCCAGCTTGGTGTTGGAGGCGGCTGGACTATTTATGCTCCTCTTTCAACTTCGGGACAGCCTGGTCCTGCTATGGATTTAGCAATTTTCTCGCTTCACGTAGCAGGTGCTTCATCCATTCTTGGAGCCATTAATTTTATATGCACAATTTTTAATATGCGTGCCCCGGGGATGACGATACACAAGATGCCGCTATTTGTTTGGTCTGTCCTTGTGACGGTTTTTCTGCTCCTTCTTTCTTTGCCCGTTCTCGCTGGTGCTATCACCATGCTTTTGACAGACAGAAACTTTGGCACAGCATTTTTTGATGCATCCGGTGGTGGGGATCCTGTTCTTTATCAGCATCTCTTTTGGTTCTTTGGTCACCCAGAGGTATATATTCTTATCCTTCCTGGTTTTGGTTTAGTAAGTCATATTGTATCGACGTTTTCTAATAAACCTATCTTTGGATATTTAGGAATGGCGTATGCCATGGTGGCAATTGGGGTTGTTGGCTTTATTGTTTGGGCACATCACATGTACACAGTTGGTATGGACGTTGACACAAAAGCATACTTTACAGCAGCAACGATGGTTATTGCAGTGCCAACAGGTATAAAGATTTTTTCTTGGCTTGGTACCATGTGGGGGGGCTCCATCCGCTTTGAAACACCTATGCTGTTTGCTATTGGTATGATTTTTCTGTTCACTATTGGCGGTGTAACAGGTGTGGTTCTTGCTAATAGTACTGTGGATACGGCCTTTCATGACACTTACTACGTTGTTGCTCATTTTCACTATACTATGTCTATGGGAGCACTTTTCTCTATCTATGCCGGCTGGTATTATTGGATTGGTAAAATGAGCGGCAAACCATATCCGCAACTGATTTCTAAAATTCACTTTTGGCTTACTTTTATTGGTGTAAATCTAATCTTCTTTCCGCAGCATTTTCTTGGGCTTGCTGGAATGCCTCGTCGTATTCCCGATTATCCAGATGCCTATGCGCTATGGAACTTTTGGTCATCAATGGGGTATGCCGTAATGGGTGTAGGTTTAATTTTCTTTTTCATTGGCCTTGTTATGACATTGCGTTCAAAAGAACGCGTCGGAGATAACCAATGGGGTGAGGCTGCTACAACATTAGAGTGGACACTATCATCGCCGCCGCCATTCCATCAGTTCAATGAACTGCCGAGAATTAAATAAAGATTTTGCTATCGGCTCTATTAATAGAGCCGATAGCATTTAATGTTAATTTTGAAGAAAAAATGACATGGATATTACAGCTGTAAATCAGAAGATTTCAAGCTATTACACGGCTACTGCTGGAGATTACTTCAGCCTGCTTAAGCCGCGTGTTATGTCGCTTGTTATTTTTACTGCTTTAATCGGCCTTATAGTTGCTCCAGGTGAAATTCATCCTGTTATAGGTTTTACGGCGATACTTTGTATAGCTATAGCGGCAGGTGCTTCAGGGTGTTTAAATATGTGGTACGAAGCCGATATTGATGCAAAAATGGAACGTACCGCTGGCCGACCCATTCCCTCGGGACGGATTGATGCACAGTCGGCTCTTCATTTTGGGGTAGCACTTGCTGTAAGTTCAGTACTTGTTATGGGACTTACAGTTAATGTTGTAGCTGCATTACTTCTGACTGTAACGATACTTCTTTACGTAGTCGTATACACAATATGGCTTAAGCGCCGTACGGCACAAAATATTGTTATTGGTGGTGCATCAGGTGCATTTCCTCCTATGGTTGCTTGGGCCGCCGTTACTGGTGATGTAAGTCTTGAAAGCTTTGTTCTTTTCGCAATTATTTTTATGTGGACCCCTCCACATTTTTGGGCTTTATCGCTGTTTTCATGTAAAGAGTATGAAAGTGCCGGGGTTCCAATGCTTCCTGTTGTTAGTGGCGAAGCTCATACTAAGAAGCAGATCATGTTGTATACGATGTTAATGGTGCCAGTTACTATCCTGCCATGGTACCTTGGGTTTGCAGGTATTTTTTATGGTGCAACCTCAGTATTGCTTGGGGGAGGGTTCATATGGCTTTCTTTTGCTTTGCTTAGAGATGAATTATCTGTTGATGAAAATAGCGCGAGAGCCAAAAGAGTATTTTTCTTTTCAATTTTTTATCTTTTTGCATTGTTTGCAGTACTTGGATTAGAAAATTTATTGTGGAGATTAGTTTAATGCCTATGCATGACGAACATAAGAAACGCGCAAGCCGTAATTATGCCCTCGCAGCTGTTCTGGGCGCTTTGGTTTTTTTATTTTTTTGTATCACACTTGCAAAACTTGGGGTGATTTAAACAATGCAGCCCTCCAATAACACAAGTAATAACCATACAAAAACACTTGTTCTTTCGCTGGGAATTATTTTTATAATGGCAGTTTTAACTGCTGCTTCTGTACCTCTTTATCAAATGTTTTGTGCAGTAACAGGTATAGGTGGCACCACTAATACGGCTGAATACTCTCCAGATAAAAATATGATTTTAGACCGTGAGGTTACCGTATTGTTTAACGCAGATATCAACGGTAATCTTCCATGGTACTTTAAGCCTGCTCAGCGACGCGTTAAAGTAAAAGTTGGAGAAGAGGCCCTCATTTTCTATAAAGCGGTAAACCAAAGCGATAAGCCAGTCACAGGTGTTGCAACCTTTAATGTAACCCCCTTCAAGACGGCTTATTATTTTAATAAGATTGAATGTTTTTGTTTTACCGAACAAACCCTTCAGCCGGGCGAGGAAGTTGATATGGCGGTAAGTTTCTATATTGACCCCGAATTTGCCAATGATGTTAATGTGGAAGAAATTAAAGAAATGACCCTTTCTTATACTTTCTTTCCCTCAGATGATTACAATAAACAATTTGAATAGATATATAATATAAGGATTAATTTATGTCGGGTTCTCATGCACCTAACCACAACTACCATTTAGTAGACCCTAGTGTCTGGCCAATATTTTGCGCATTTTCAACATTTGTAATGTTCTTCGGTGGAGTACTTTACATGCATTTTGATAATGTGTGGGTTGTCAGCGTTGGAGGAATTTTAACCTTATTTGGCTCTTATAGCTGGTGGGGGGATGTTATTAGAGAGGGTGAACATCAAGGACACCACAGTGCAATCGTTCAACTTGGTCTTCGTTACGGCATGTTTTTGTTTATTATTTCAGAAGTAATGTTCTTCGTAGCTTGGTTTTGGGCTTTCTTTAATGCCAGTATTTTTCCGACAGAGGCAGTGAATTTTGTGTGGCCACCAGAAGGTATTGAAACACTTGACCCATGGCATCTTCCGCTTGTAAATACTTTAGTTCTACTCCTTTCTGGCTGCACTGTAACGTGGGCACATCATTCGCTTATAGAAGGTGACCGTGCAATGTTTAAGAAAATGCTTTTCTATACCGTTTCACTTGGTGCTTTTTTTACCTGTATTCAGGCTTATGAATATAGTCATGCGACATTTGGTTTTGCTGATGGCATATACAGTTCGACCTTTTACATGGCAACAGGATTCCATGGGTTTCATGTACTCATAGGCACTATATTCCTTCTTGTGAATTTATTCCGTGCTATGGCTGGACACTTCAAACCTGATCATCACTTTGGTTTCGAAGCTGCTGCGTGGTATTGGCATTTTGTTGACGTAGTCTGGCTTATTCTTTTCTTCTGTATCTATGTAGGGATTACGGGTTAAGTAGTTTGCTAGATTTTGAAAACTCAATTATCCCAGTTTCGCCGATAAAAGCGGGGCTAGGGTGTTGTTGCCCTAAATGCGGAAAGGGAAAGCTTTATAAAGGTTTTCTCAATTTTGCTGACCGTTGTAGTGAATGTGATCTTGATTATGCGGATTTTGAAAAAGGTGACGGCCCTGCAGTTTTTATTATTTTAATAATGGGCTTTATAGTTGTTGGATTTGCACTTGTTGTTGAGGTGAAGTATCAACCAGCATTGTGGCTTCATGCCTTACTTTGGGGCCCAATGATAACTGGGGGATCAATTGCAATGTTGCGGCCAGTGAAAGGGTTAATGATTGCCATGCAATATGTTTATAAGGCTAAAGATGGGAGGTTGGAAGATTAGTAATGTCTTTCTTTAACTTTAAACCTCAGTTATGGCCGACAATAATGACTGTGCCTATCTTGATACTTCTACTTTATCTGGGTAATTGGCAGGTAGAGAGGCTCGAATGGAAACTCGGGCTTATCAAACAAATCGAAACACGCGCATTTATGGACCCTATGAGGTTACCTTCTGAAAAAATAAATCTGGATGATTTAGAATATTTTTCTGTTCAGATCACCGGTCTTTTTAATAATAATCAGGAAATGACACTCTACAGTGTGGGACCAAATGGTGAGGCTGGATATGACCTTTACACCCCTTTCACTACCAATGATGGAAAAATAATTATCGTTAATCGCGGTTGGGTTCCAGAACGTATTAAGGATCAGGTTAGTAGGTTAGAAACAATAAAAAATGTTGTACATACTGTCACAGGGCTCCTTAGAAAGCCATCAATTAAACTATGGTATGGACCTGAGAATGAACCGCAGAATAATAATTGGTTTTATGGTGATTTGGATAGCATGGCCAGGACCTATAATTTAGGTGCCGTCTATCCGATGTATTTATATGCTGCAGTAGATGATCATGACCCAGTGTTTCCTGTTGCCGGCCGAACAGAATTTAATATCGTAAATAATCATCTGGATTATGCCATGACCTGGTACGGACTGGCTATCGTATTATTGGTCATATATGTTATATTCTGCAGGCAACATAAAGAAAAATAATAACTTATAAGTTACGAACATATTGTTAGAGTGGCTAACAAAATTAATACCCACAGGATAAAAAAGTGAAATATATAAGTACGCGTGGTAAAGCACCAGATTTAAATTTTGAAAATGTTATCTTAACTGGGCTAGCACGCGATGGTGGTCTATATCTACCTCAGTCTTGGCCTTCATTTTCTCATGCGCAGATTAAAGCTATGCAGGGAAAAAGTTATCAAGAAATTGCATTTACGGTTATGTCCCCTTATGTCTGTCCGGAAATCCCTGAAAGTGATTTTAAGGACCTTATTAAAAAAGCTTATTCTAGTTTCCGTGATGATGAAATTGCCCCATTATCTCAAATTGATGATAATGAATGGGTCCTAGAGCTTTTTCACGGCCCAACACTGGCCTTTAAAGATATAGCACTTCAATTGCTTGGCCATTTGTTTGATTATATTCTGAGCAAGCGTAATGAAAAAATTACAATCGTTGGCGCGACCTCTGGCGATACTGGTTCTGCCGCTATTGATTGCGTTAAAGGCCGAATGTGCGCTGATATATTTATGCTTCACCCAAAAGGTAGAGTATCCGATGTTCAGCGCAAACAGATGACAACCGTTCAGGAAGTTAATGTTCATAATATTGCTATTGAAGGTGATTTTGATGATTGTCAGGCTCTTGTCAAAGCGTTGTTCAACGATCATGAGTTCCGTGATCAGGTAAACTTATCGGCTGTGAACAGTATAAACTGGGCTCGTGTTATGGCACAAATTGTTTATTATTTTACTTCTGCAGTAGCGCTGGGCGCGCCGGATAGAAAAATATCATATAGCGTTCCTACGGGTAATTTTGGCGATGTTTATGCGGGTTATATCGCGAAAAAAATGGGTCTTCCAATTGATCAGCTTGTAGTAGCGACTAATATTAACGATATTTTGTCTCGAACTCTTTCATGTGGGGAATATAAAATTGGCGAAACGATCCCAACTATTAGTCCGAGCATGGATATCCAAGTTTCAAGTAATTTCGAACGGCTTCTATTTAATCTTTATGATGGGGATGGCTTGCAAGTTAATAATTTGATGAACAGCCTTCAGAACACTGGACAGTTTAATATATCAAAAGATCGATTAGCTCTAGCCAAAGAAACATTTGATTCTATGTGTGTCAACGAAAAATCTACCAAAGAAACTATTTTTGAGGTCTATAGATCCGCTGGGGTTCTTTTAGACCCGCATACTGCAGTTGGTGTAAATGCTGCACGTAAAAAATGGAATGATCGTGAAACACCAATGATTACTCTTGGTACAGCTCATCCTGCTAAATTTCCCGAGGCAGTGAAAGACGTGACGGGTGTTCATCCTAACCTTCCTCCTCATATGACGGATTTATTTGAAAGGGATGAAGAGTTTGATGAACTACCTAATGACTTGATCTCACTTAAAAAATATATAGTGGAACGCTTATGAGCGTCAAGGTAAGTACTTTAAAAAATGGCCTGCGTGTTGTTAGTGATACTCTACCAAATTTAGAAACAGTGACAGTAGGCACATGGGTAGATGTGGGTAGTCGCTTTGAAAGTGCATCTGAAAACGGTCTCTCACACATGCTTGAGCATATGGCTTTTAAGGGGACCAAAAAACGTAGTGCTTATGATATTGCCGAACAAATCGAAAATGTTGGTGGATACCTTAACGCCTATACTTCACGCGAACACACTACGTACTACGCGCGGCTTCTAAAAGAAGATCTGGAGCTCGGAGTTGATGTTCTTAGTGATATTCTACAAAACTCCACCTTTGTGCAGGATGAATTAGAGCGCGAACGTGGTGTTATAATTCAAGAGATTGGTCAGGCAGAGGACACACCTGATGATGTAGTTTTTGATCTCATGCAGCAGGCAGCCTATCATGACCAACCTATGGGGCGCCCGATCTTGGGAACAGTTGACCTTGTTAATAACTTTAGTCGCGAAGACCTCTCACGTTATATGTCTAGCCACTATAAAGGGCAAAATATGGCGGTGGTTGCCGCAGGAAACCTTGACCATAAAACATTTGTAAAAATGGTTGAAGATCACTTCAATGATCTTGAATTAAGTCGTGAGCATGAAAAGGTTGCTGCAATATACTCTGGTGGTGAAGTGAGGGTAGAACGTGACTTAGAACAGGTCAACATACTGTTCGGATTTGATGGAATGTCTTTTTCAGATCCGGATTATTACTCATCACAAGTGATGTCGATGATACTTGGTGGAGGTATGTCATCACGTTTATTTCAGGAAGTGCGAGAAAAGCGCGGTTTAGTTTATTCGATTTATTCATATATGGGTTCCTATTTGGATGCGGGCACCTTTGGCATTCATGCTGGAACTGGTCCTGATCAGGTTAATGAGTTAATTCCTGTTATTGCTGGTGAAGTGCACAAACTTGCCAATAAATTAAGTGAACCTGAATTAAATAGAGCCAAAGCACAAATTAAAGCAGGTATCCTTATGTCACTTGAAAGTACAACTAGCCGAATGGAGCAACTTGGTCGTCAACAGATGATTTTTGGCCACCACATTACACATGAAGAAACGCTCAAAAAAATCGATCAAGTTGATACCAAGGCGATTATGAGATGCGCAACTCGTATTTTAAGCGCTGGAAATTTAAGTTTAGGAGCCATCGGACCATTAGGTAAACTTGAAAAATATGACAAAGTGGAAGAGTTTTTTTAGCAGGCCTTCTTCTTTTGTTCTGCATTAAGCCATCATTAATATCTCGGTAATTACAGATCTAGTAATGGTTCACCTACATGTAAAAATATTTTTTTCATCACAGTGGGGAGAGCATAATTATCTCGTTCTTTGACTGTGCACCACTCGCCTTCTTGAAGATTAATCATTTCTTCTAGTTCAATTCGAATTACTTTCAACTCAAGGTTAAAGTGAGTGAAGGTATGACTAACAACGCCGGGTAAAATATCCCAGTTGGCGATAATTGGTACGCGGGGTGGGGGAATGTTATTCCAACTGTTGCTCGGTGCCCATTCATTTGATGGTACTTCCATCATCCCTCCAAGAAGGCCTTCTTCTGGGCGTCGACGTAGCCACACTTTACCATCATATTCAGCCCAGAATGCATATCCTCTTCGAGTTGGTTTTTTCTTCTTACTGAGGCGCACCGGGAGGTCCTGTGCGGTACCAAAAGACTTTGAAATGCAGTTGGGTTCTACCGGACATCTATCGCACTTTAGAGACCTAGGTTTACAAATTGTGGCGCCAATATCCATAAGAGCCTGCGCATAATCACCAGGACGATGACTAGGGGTCAACTTTTCCGCAACATTACGAATAATTGAGCGAGAAGAAGGAAGTGGAACATTGATATTATAGATCCGTGATAATACTCTTTCTACATTCCCATCGATCACGGTTTCTGGGATATCATAAACAATAGAACTGATGGCTGCTGCCGTGTATTTACCAACGCCTGACAATTGCAAAAGATCATCATAGTTTTTAGGGAATTTTCCATTAAGATTATGAGTAATATGAACCGCGCATTTGTATAGGTTCCTGGCTCGAGCATAATAACCAAGGCCAGCCCATGCCGTCAAAATATCGTCTAAATTTGCTGCTGCCAACTTTTGAATAGTTGGCCATTCCTTAATAAATTTTTCAAAATATGGGATCACAGTAGTTACGGTTGTTTGTTGTAGCATTATCTCACTAAGCCACACTTGATATGGGTCTGGGACTATACCCCCTATTTTTGCTTCAGGTGAAATGCGCCATGGAAGAATACGGGCATTGAGGTCATACCAATCAAGAATAGCGTCAACGATTTCTTCTTTTTGTTCTATTTTTTTAATTATATCGTTCATTTTTGCCCTGTTTTAGTGATTCTTAAGCATAACTATACAACAATAGCTTTTCAAATAAAGTTAGGAATCGTTTTGATTTGACATAAAAACATAACTTGGTCTTTAATTTTTATATCCTGATATTTTATAAGAGGCTATAATAGTGATTATGGCTGATAATAAAATAATAAAACGAACCTATAAGACTAGTTCAATTGCTGATATTGCTCGCAGAATTAATAATGTTGCCTTTCGCCGTTATGGGTTTGCCCGCAGTGAAATTCTTATGCACTGGCCTGAAATCGTCGGTTCCGTTCTTGCTCGTTCAAGCTTACCTGAACGGCTCGTGATGCCAAAAAAAAATGACCAAATAGAAACTAAAGGTGGGGTTCTTCATATTAGAGTTAATGGAAGTTTTGCACCTGAAATGCAACACCTAGAGCCTCTCGTCATTGACCGAATAAACTCTTATTATGGGTTTAACGCAGTTCATCGTTTGATTTGCTATCATGGTATTATAGAAGAACAAAAACCTCTAAAAATTTATGAACAACCGATTCTTTCCGATTCTCAAAAAAATGAACTACATAAAATGTTAAAAGATATAAAAGATGGTGAATTAAGAGAAAGTTTATTTCGAGTGGGCGCAGAGCTTTTATCCAGAGAAAAACCCTTGGAGATAAAGAAAACCAAGCGTTTTACGAGGCGCGGCCAGGGTAGCATCAATAGTAAAGATTAAAAAAAACATAAAATTATAACACTTTGTTATTCTAGACTTGATTTGTAATAGTTTTCATTTCTATAGTAATAACAACATATTGTGGGTGAATGATGATAAAACAACTAAATAAGCTAAAAGTAACCGCCATTATAGGTGCTGTGTTCTTTGCAATTTTTTCGGTAAATTCTATAGGTATTGCACAAGAAAATATACCTAACAGTAGCACTACATTGGTGGCAGAAATGCCATTTTTAAATCAAGATATGGTGCTTGGAGACCCTAAGGCGCCAGTAGAAGTCATTGAATACGCCTCTCTTACTTGTAACCATTGTGCAACCTTTCATAATTTTGTTTTACCCAGAATTAAAGAAAAATACGTTGATACAGGAAAAGTGAAAGTTGTTATGCGCAGCTTTCTTCTAAATGCTATTGATGCCTCTGCATCAATACTGACACGCTGTGTGCCAGAGAAACGCTATTTTAAATTTATGGAAATATTATTTACACAACAGACCCAATGGTACGATATTTCTGAATATCAAAGGTTGTCGGGTATCCACGATCAAAGAACAGCTAATAATATTTTTGTGCAGTCTACAATAGATAAAGTTTCAAAAGTAGCAAACCGGCTTGGAATTAATAATAGAAAAATAGAATCCTGTTTATTAAATGATAAAATTGGTGAGTACCTCTACTCCGTTCATCAGGAGGGTATTCAGAAATATAAGGTGACGGCGACACCGACAATTATAGTCAACGGTAATAAAACAGGCAATACGTATGCTGCAGTTGAAAAAGCCATTGAAGCGGCACTAAAATATTAGTATATTTTTTTGCAAAATTAAATAGGGAAGGACTGTTTTGCACTTTACGCGGCTAAGACTTTCAGGATTTAAGTCATTCGTCGATCCGACGGAACTGCTGATTGAGCCAGGTCTGACGGGAGTGGTAGGCCCTAATGGTTGCGGAAAATCAAACCTTCTCGAAGCCCTTCGTTGGGTGATGGGTGAAAACTCTGCAAAAAGTATGCGCGGTAGCGGTATGGATGACGTGATTTTTGCTGGAACCTCCACCCGCCCCGCAAGAAACCTTGCCGAAGTAACCCTAAGTCTTGACAATGGAGATCGCACCGCACCAACTGCATTTAATGATGAGGTTGATCTTGAAATTTCCAGACGGATTGAGCGTGATAGTGGTTCCGCATATCGCTTAAATGGTAAAGAAATTCGCGGTAAAGACATTAAATTGATGTTTGCTGATGCTTCAACTGGGGCTCATTCACCGTCGCTTGTAAGTCAGGGTCGGATAGGGTCCCTAATAAGTGCAAAACCAAAAGAAAGACGGGCTGTTTTAGAGGAAGCTGCGGGGATCAGTGGTCTTCACTCGCGGCGCAAGGAAGCCGAAAGCAAACTTCGCAGTGCTAATAAAAACCTTGAACGTTTGGGGGATGTTGAAATAAGCCTCCAAGACCAGATTAGAAGTTTGAAAAATCAGGCAAGACAAGCGACCCGCTATAAAAATGTTGCGGGTGAAATTAGAAAATTGCAGTCCCTCCTTTTATATTTACAGTGGCAGGCTACTCAACAAAATATTAATGATGCTTCGCATGAAGATCAGAAGCTTTCATTAATTGTTGCTAAAGTAACCACTGAGCTTGCGGCTCTCAGTAAAAACCAGACAATCATAGCCACCAAGCTTCCGGAACTACGTCAAGATGAAGCTGAGTGTGCCGCTAAACTACATCGCATCACTCTGAGCCGAGATGGTTTGGATGGTGAAGAACGTCGAGTAGTTGAAACACAGCAAAAATTAACTCTTCTTCTTAAGCAAATAAAACAGGATGAGGAACGTGAAAAAGAAGCTGTTATGGATGGTTCTGCGACGATAAAACGTCTAGAGGCTGAAAAGAAAACTATTGAATGCGAAGTCTCGGGGGCTACTGGAAATATTGAAGTGCTTGCTAAAATGCTTAAAGAAAAGAAATCTGATACCCTTGAGGCCGAACTTCTTCTTGATGGACTTATGACCATTCAAGCTGAACGAAATGTTGACCGACTTAATTATGTCCGCGAGATTGAAGAGCGTAAAGAAAAGAACCAAAATCTTCAAGAACAGAAAATTACAGTAGAAGAAAGACTTATTTCCCTTGAAGATAACAATCTATTTACTCAGTCATTAATTGGTGCTGAGAAAAATTTGATCATAGCCGAACAACTTATCTCCACAACGCTTCTGGAGTTTAATGAGGCTGAGGACAAAAAACAAAAAATTCAACAACTTGAACAGGAGGCAAGAAATCGCCATCAGGCTTGTGAAGGAAATTTGGCTCGGATCAGTGCAGAAAAGGAAGCAGTTGAGGAATTTTTAAGTGCTGACTATGAAGAGAGTGGAGTTCCAATACTTGAAAAATTATCAGTTAGCAAAGGTTATGAAATAGCACTCGGTGCCGCACTTGATAGTGACCTTGATGCTGGTGATGACCCATCTTCAGCTGTTTATTGGCGGGACTTACCACCTCTTGGTGAACAGGCTAAGTTTCCTGAGGGTTTAGACACTCTTGATAAATTTGTAAAATCACCGTCAATTCTACAACGCCGATTAAGCCAAATTGGAGTTGTAAAGAGTGAAGAAGATGCACTTAGACTTATTGATGTATTGAAACCAGGCCAGCGGTTAGTAACTCTTGACGGTGGTGTGTGGCGCTGGGACGGTCTATGTATTTCACCGGAAGCACCTTCAAGTGCTGCCGTAAGATTGAGCCAAAAAAATCGTTTACAAAAATTAACTTTTGATTATCAAGATAACGAAAAAATAGTTTTTAGTTATCAAGAAAAGCATAAAAATATTTCTGAAGAACTTAATGAAATTAAAACTATAAGTCGGGTTTGTCATGATAAATGGAGAAAATCAGACGAACAGGCTATTAATGCCCGGCGCGAACTTGCCGAGTTTGAAAAGCTTGCTGCACGCCATCAATCTGAAGAAAGTGCCCTAAAGGACAGGTTAGAACACCTGCATCAGGATATTAAAGGTCAAAATATTCGCTATCAGGCTGCAATTGATAATCTTGAAAAACTTCCAAAAACAGTTGAGCTTGAAAATAAAATTGTTAAGAGCCGTAATGCGGTAGAAGTTAAACGTAGTTATTTCTCTGATGCAAGGATTGCCCACGATAGTCACTATAATAAAAGTGAAATGCGCATTAATCGGCTTGAACAGGTTAAAGCGGAGTGTGAGACTTGGCAGGATCGATTGCAAAATATTAATAAACATCTCGAAAACCTTAACATTCGCTGTAAAGAAACTAAGGCTGAATTAATTATTCTTGAATGTAGGCCAGGCGAAATCGTAGTAGAGCGCCGTAAACTCAATAGTTTGATTGATGAGGCAAGCGGCGAACGTAAAGAAGCAGCCCTTAAACTTTCAGACGCAGAGGAACAGTTGGCGACCAAGGAACGTGAAATGCGCAACGTCCAAGGTAAAGTTAGTGAGGCACGCGAGCAAAAAGTCCGTATTGAAACTAATTTAGAGCAATATAATGAGCTAAGAGAAAACCTTATCCGACGGATTCATGAAGAATTTGACTGTGAACCGAGGGGGCTTTATGTGCTCACAGAACTGGAGAATGATGTACAAATTCCTGATGAGGAAATGTCTTATCAAAAACTTGAGCGGCTCAAAATTGAGCGTGAGCGTCTTGGTGCAGTTAATCTCCGTGCAGAAGAAGAGCTTGAAGAAATAAATACTCAACTTGGTGTATCCGTTAAAGAGCGTGAAGAGCTTGAAGAAGCTATTAGACATCTTAACAAAGCTATATCGGACCTGAACCGTGAAGGTCGTGCGCGGATGTTAAAAGCATTCGATGCTGTTAATAGTCATTTTAAAAATCTTTTTATCACGCTATTTGGCGGCGGTGAAGCCTATCTTGAACTCACAGAATCTGATGATCCACTTGATGCAGGCTTGGAGATTATGGCAAGCCCTCCAGGTAAAAAAATGCAAAATCTTGGCCTCCTTAGTGGTGGTGAACAGGCACTTACCGCTCTATCGCTTATTTTTGCAGTATTTATGACTAACCCGTCACCAATCTGTGTTCTTGATGAGGTTGATGCACCACTTGATGATGCAAATGTCGAACGCTTCTGCGATCTACTAGATGAAATGAATAAAAATACCTCAACACGCTTTTTGATTGTTACCCACAATGCTATAAGTATGAGCCGAATGAACCGCCTTTTTGGAGTAACAATGGCTGAAAGAGGTGTTTCTCAATTGGTTTCCGTTGATCTTGATAGTGCAGAAAAAATTCGCAATCGGGTAGTGGATTCTCAATTTGAAAACGTATAATTTTTTTTCTTTAATTTTTAGAAATCTAATGTTCAGAAATATCATTTTATCTCAATATGTTAACGATGAATAATTGGTTGTAAAAACAGTATTTTTTGGTGCTTGACAGAAGTAAAGTCTGAAACTATCTTGCAGTCAATTTTATGGTGTTTGCTTGGAAGGTCACAATTGGCTTTCTTCTCTACTCAAACAAGGGAGCTGAACTTGACTGACAAGATGAAAAAGTCGGATGAGATGAAGGCAAAGTTGGATGATTTAAGCACCCGAGTAAACGTTGCACGTGAGGCAAATAATCCGAAAGAAGCTCGGGGGCTTAATGAAGCAAGTACCTACGGTATTGCTACTAGGTTGGTTGCTGAATTAGTTGCAGGTTTACTGGTTGGAATTTTGGTAGGCTGGTATTTAGACCAGTACTTTGATACAAAACCGTGGCTAATGATCATTATGATTATGCTTGGAGCTGCGGCAGGAATAACAAATGTTATGCGGGCCGCGAAGCAGCTTATGCCAAGTGAAACGCGTAACAAAAATGATGAAAAGTAAAGAGGTATAATACCGTGGCAAGTCCACTCGAACAGTTTACAGTTAAGCCTTGGGTTCAAATTGATGTAGCGGGTTACGACATATCATTCACTAACTCCTCTGCGGCGATGTTGGCAACGCTTGTAGTTATTACAATTTTTGTAACTTTTGGTATGCGTAAAACAGCCCTCGTGCCTGGTCGTTGGCAGTCTGGCGTTGAAATGTGTTATGAATTCATAGCTAAAATGCTTGGTGATACGGCCGGACCTGATGGGCGTAAGTATTTCCCATTTATCTTCACACTCTTTATGTTTGTACTAGCTGCTAACCTCATAGGAATGGTTCCTTGGCTTCATTCATTTACATTTACAAGTCACATCGCTGTTACCTTCGCAATGGCAGCTTTTGTTTTTATTGGTGTCACTTTAATTGGATTTATCACACACGGTTTTAAATTTCTTAGCTTTTTTGTCCCACAAGGAGCGCCTTGGTATCTTCTAATACTACTTATTCCAATTGAAATTATTTCTTATTTATCTCGCCCCATCAGCCTATCTGTTCGTTTGTTTGCTAATATGGTAGCGGGACATACTATGTTGAAAGTTTTTGGTGGTTTTGTTGTTAGTCTTGGAGCTCTTGGAGGTATTTTTGCAGCAAGCGCTTTCTTACCATTCGCGTTTATAGTTGCGCTAACTGGGCTTGAATTACTAGTTGCCTGTCTTCAGGCATATGTATTTGCAATGCTAACTTGTCTTTATTTAAACGACGCACTTCATATGCACTAGTTGGATATGATTATTAACTAACGTAAAAAATGAATTAAAAATTTGTACAATTAAAGGAAAATAAAATGGAAATGGAAATAGCAACTCTCGCAGCAAACGCAGAAATTCAAGCGGCTCGTTACATCGGTGCAGGTCTTGCATGTACTGCTCTTATTGGAGCGGGTGTCGGCATCGGCGTTATTTTTGGTAACTATGTATCTGCGGCTATTCGTAACCCTGCAGCTGCTGGTCCAGTTTTTGGTCAAGCTATGCTTGGTTTTGCACTTGCTGAAGCGACTGGTCTATTTGGTCTAGTTATAGCCTTCATTATCCTTTTTGCTTAATAATCTTAATTTAAAAAAGATTTTTAATGATATGGTCTGATCGCGACGGATCAAGGAGGAAAGCATGCCACAATTAGATATAGCGTTTTTTGTACCGCAAATTTTCTGGTTAATCGTTGTTTTTGCAATTCTTTATATCTTTATGGCCGGAAGTGCGGCACCAAAGATTGCAGGGGTTCTTAAAAAACGGCAGGATGCCATTGCTGGTGATTTATCGGAAGCCGAAAATTTGCAAGCAAAAGCAGAGAGTGCACGTGTACTTTATGAAAAGTCGCAAGCAGACGCTCGCAGTAATGCAGCGGCAATGGTGCTTTCTAAACGTGAAGAATTAAAGGGTATTGGGGAAAAAGAGTATCAAAAAATTTCAAAGAAACTGGCAGTGAAGGCCGATAAGGCACAGAAGAGAATTGATGATGCTAAAAATAAAGCTCTTAGTGAAGTTCTTGTAGTTGCTACAGAAGTATGTTCTGAAATTGTTTTAAAAATTGCAGGACTGAAAATCGAAGTTAAAGACGTTGCCAAGGTTATTGATGCTAAAAATAAATCCTCTCTCAAGGGAGAAAATTAATGGATGAACATTTGACTTTCTGGATGGATCCTGCAACTTGGGTTTCACTCGCAGTTACTCTTTTCTTTGCTCTGATTGTTTGGAAAAAAATTCCAGCTATTTTAGCAAAAATTCTCGATGACAGATCATACCAGATCGAAGAGCAGCTGAAAAATGCAAAATGCCTTCGTGAAGAGGCGGCTACTCTTCTTGCAAAATATGAAAACGATCAACAGGCCGCAGAAAAACAAGCTGCTGAACTGATGAATAATGCTAAATCAGAAGTGAAACTAATGATTTCTGAGAATAAAATGCAGATAGAAGAAATGACTAAGCGTCGTGGCGAAGTTGCAGAGCAAAAAATCGTTCAAGCTGAAGCTGCAGCACTGAAGGAAATTAGTGCTTTGACGGTTAATTTAGCAACGTCTGCTGCGCGTAAACTTATAAGTGCTAACATGAAAAACTCTGATCATAAAGAGTTGATTAAAAGTGGTACTGATAAACTTGACAGCAAGCTTCATTAATAAATTTTAAAATTTAAGCTCTGCCAAATTAATGATAAGTTTTATTGTTGGCGATAATAGATCGAACTCTCACTTGGCCGTCTGTCGCTTTCTACTTCTCCCAACGCGACCAATCTTATCAAGTGAGCTAGTATAGTTCTACTCGCTGCATCCTCGAGATTTTTATTAAGGTTGGGATAAACTATACCTATTAGGTCTTTGATGGAGAGCCTTTGTCCTTCAAGAGCGTACACTATCTCCTTATCCCTGCTTAATCGATGTTTTAGAGTATTCTTGACGAAATTTAAAGGGTTTTCAATCGGTAGACCGTGTGTAGGATAATATCTCTTATCATCACGGGTCATCATCATATTAAGGCTATTATAATAATCTTGCATACTGCCGTCAGGTGGTGAAATTAATGTAGTTGACCATCCCATTACATGGTCACCGGTAAAAAGCGCCTTTTCTTCCTGCAATCCAAAACAAATATGATTGGACAAATGCCCCGGGGTATGGACGACATCGATTGTCCAGTTATTACCTTTTATTTCATCGCCATTTTTTAAAATTACATCTGGAAAAAAATCTTTATCAAGTCCTTCTTCAGCATCTTCTGGAGAGTAGAGTTGGTTGCCAACATCGAATGCATAAATTTTGGCTCCGGAACTAGCGGCTAACGGACGTGCACCTGGAGAATGATCTTTGTGATTATGAGTAACTAATATATGTGTGATTTTCTCATCGCCTAGTTCAGTGATGATGGCATCGTGATGGGTTGGCATATTTGGACCTGGGTCAATCACAGCTACGTCGCCATGCCCAATGATATAAGTACCCGTACCTTTGTAGGTATATAGGGATGGATTAGGTGCTGTTATACGTCTGATAAGTGGACTTATTTCTTCAATTTCACCATATGGGGGTGAAAAATCTTGCATAATTAGTAAGCTCTATTAATACAGAAATCGACGACCCCGATGAGCGCCTTACGATAGTCATTATCTGGGAAAATAGCCAGAGCATCACGAGCCATGGATCCGTAATGACGCGCTCGTTTAACAGTATCAGAAAGAGCGTTATGTTTTTCCATCAATTTTATGGCTTGATCAAGATCACCATCTTTTTGGTCAAGATCTTCCATAGTTCGTTTCCAGAATAAGCGTTCATCTTCGTTACCACGCCTAAACGCAAGAACTATTGGTAGGGTAATTTTACCTTCCTGAAAATCGTCTCCAACAGACTTTCCCAATACTTTTTGCTCAGCTGAATAATCTAGCACATCGTCTATCAGTTGGAAAATTATGCCGAGGTTTTGTCCATAACTCATCAATGCTTCACATTCTGATTTAGGACGTTCAGCAATAACGCCCCCAATTTCGCAGGCCGCTGCAAATAATGCAGCGGTTTTAGCACAGATAACTTCCATATAGGCATGTTCTGTAGTGTCGGTGTCGTTTGCAGTTATTAGCTGCAAAACCTCACCTTCAGCGATTACTGATGATGCGCTAGAAAGAATTTGCAGCACTTCAAGGGAGCCGTCTTCGACCATCAACTCAAATGATCTGCTGAAAAGGAAATCTCCTACAAGTACGCTGGCTTTATTCCCCCAGATGGCATTTGCCGTATCTTCACCTCGACGAAGATCGCTTTTATCTACTACGTCGTCATGAAGTAGGGTCGCAGAATGGATAAACTCTACACAAGTGGCCAATTGGATGTGACGCTCGCCCTCATAGCCACAAAGATGGCTTGCAGCCAGTGTAAGCATAGGCCGGAGTCTTTTACCACCAGATGCGATAAGGTGACCGGCAAGTTGAGGAATAAGTGGCACCGAGCTCTGCATTTTGAGAATGATGGTTCTATTTACCTTCTCTAGGTCGGTACTAACAAGATCTATAAGTATCGAAAGAGCTTGCTGGCCTTCTTCTTTTTTCTCATCATTAAAATTTATTACAAGGCCCACTTTTATTTTTCCTGTTGTGGTTTGTGATGTTTGGGTACATAAAATAGTCATCTCAGGTTACATTGGCAAGAAGACAAGCTATAAACTTTAAAAATAAGGAAAAACTTACCTTGAAGGATCTTCTGTTTAGCGATAATGCTGTTGTTATTTCAAGGATTTCTGCGCTTCTTAAGGCAGAAAACATTGAATATGCTGTGCATGGTGCTCATGCAAGTTTATTGGGTGGTGGCATTGGTGTTATTCAAAGTAGATTAATGGTTGAGATAGAAAAGCATGCAAAAGCAGTAAGATTGATTCGTGCTGAAAACCTTGATAATGACGTAGATATGAAACTATGAGTTATTCTAACGTTTCACAAGATGAATTTTTAGGTGGATTAATCACTCTTAAACAACCAATCAAAGGATATAGAATAACTAGCGATAGTATTTTTCTTGCTGCATCAATTTCTCCTAAAAAAGATGAAAAAATCCTTGATATTGGGGCTGGAAGTGGAGCTCTATTATCCTGTATCGCAGCCAGGTTAGGGGAAGGTATAAAAACTTTAACTCTTCACGGTGTTGAAATACAGGACGATCTTATAGCACTAGCCCGGGAAAATGGGCCAGACTGCATCTCGTATTTCAGCGGTAATATATTCCAAGATATAGATGGGTGCGATGCTAATTACTATGATCATGTAATCAGTAATCCTCCTTACTATGAGAAGGGTAAAATCAATCCATCACCATATGAAACAAAAGCAGTTGCCCATGGTGGTAATATGGTTGAGCTTGAGCTATGGATTGAACGGTCAATGCGGATGGTTAAGCCTAAGGGGTACTTAACTGTGGTTCATCGCGCGGACCGGTTGGGGGATATTGTTAAGATCATGAGCCAAAAAGCAGGGGCAATAATAATATATCCTTTTTATTCGAAATTAGAAAAAGATGCTAATCGGGTAATAATTCGCGCCCAAAAAGACGCTAATGGACCTTTGACCTTGAAATCAGGCATGGTCGTGCATAAATATGATGGAAACTATAGCGATAAAGCAGAAGATGTTCTCCGTCGCGTCAATTATCTAGATATCACAAAATAAAGAAGAAAAATTATGAATAAATTAATTCGAAACCTTATTGCTAAAATTCCCATTGATTCCTTGGCAAACCCATCCCCTGTTGTTGCTATTTTGCCACTCGAAGGCGTGATTGGCACTTCTGGCCGGTTTAGTAATGCTATTAATTTATCTAATCTTGAAGATAAAATCAAAGCAGCTTTTGATATTTATAACGTAAAGGCAGTTGCGTTGACCATAAATTCCCCAGGTGGATCGCCTGTACAATCTGAATTAATTGTTAAACGGATTCGTGAATTATCTGAAGAAAAAGAAATTCCTGTTTATGCATTTGCAGAGGATGTAGCAGCTTCCGGTGGATATATGTTAGCGTTAGCGGGGGAAGAAATTTATGCTCATAAGGCTTCTATTGTTGGAAGTATAGGGGTCATTAACGCAGGGTTTGGCTATCCTGCTGCTATTGAAAAGCTTGGTATTGAACGTCGCGTATATACAGCAGGTGAAAGTAAATCTTTGATGGACCCTTTTAAACCTGAAGTTGCGAAGGATGTTAAAATGATGAAAACTCTTCTCAAAGAAGTTCATGGTTTTTTCAAAGAGTTCGTTAAAGAGGCCCGCGGAGATAAGTTGAAGGATATTCAAAAAAACATTTTTTCTGGTCAGGTTTGGAATGGAGAAGAGGCCACAAAAGTTGGTCTCATAGATGGCGTAGGGGATATGCGTTCGATTATGAAAGAAAAACTTGGTGAGGATGTTAAATTTAAACGTTTAAAAGATGAAAAAGGTTTTTTCAAAGGTCTGCTTGGTATGCATAGTCCAAAGGTGTCAATCGCAGAAGATATTATTAAAACTATAGAAACCCGCGGTGAGTGGGGAAAATACGGATTGTAAAAACTAACTTTTGCAGGTGTTTTTTATGTATATGTAAAAGCAGAGATTTTTTTGATCGAGAGATGAAATTATTAAATATAATTTGAATCCTTGACCTAAGCTTACCTGATAGTTATTTTTCTTAAATAATTCCTATATTTTGTGAAAGAATCCCTTATATGAGCAGCAATAATGCGAACGATAATTGCTTTCAAAACCTTATCCTAAAATTACAACATTTTTGGGCGGATCAGGGATGCCTTATTTTACAACCTTATGATATGGAAGTAGGGGCTGGAACTTTTCATCCGGCTACAACGCTTCGTTCTTTAGGAAGCAAACCTTGGAAAGCAGCTTACGTCCAACCGTGCCGTCGCCCAACCGATGGTCGTTATGGTAAAAACCCAAACCGCTTACAACATTATTACCAGTTTCAGACAGTACTTAAACCATCACCTGATAATATCCAGGAGCTATTTTTAGAAAGCCTTCAAACTCTTGGGATTAACAGCAACGAACATGACATTCGTTTTGTAGAAGATGATTGGGAAAGCCCTACTCTTGGTGCATGGGGATTGGGCTGGGAGGTATGGTGTGATGGAATGGAAGTCAGCCAGTTTACTTATTTTCAACAAGTCGGTGGTTTTGACTGCAAGCCAGTTATGGGAGAATTGACCTATGGGTTGGAGCGTCTTGCTATGTTCATTCAAGGTGTCGATAATATTTTTGACCTGCGCTGGAACAGCGAAGGGGTTAAATATAGCGAAGTGTTTTTGCAAAATGAGCAGGAATATTCCGCATATAACTTCGAAATTGCTAATACAGAAGTATTGTTCCGGCATTTCGCTGATGCTGAAGCCGAATGTCAGTTGATATTAGAAAAGGGAAACTATCCCCTTCCAGCTTATGATCAATGTATTAAGGCATCACATGCTTTTAATTTACTTGATGCTCGCGGTGTGATTAGTGTTACAGAACGCCAAGCCTATATTAGTAGAGTGCGTGCGCTAGCCAAGGCCTGTTGCGAATCATACCTAATTTCGCAGGACGAGGGAGTATAATATGTCTGAGTTTTTGCTTGAAATTTTTTCTGAAGAAATCCCTGCGCGAATGCAAGAAAGAGCATCAAAAGATCTTGTAAAGCTAGTAACAGAAAAGCTTACGGAGGCCGCTCTTGAACACAGCTCCGTATCATCTTATGTAACGGCTCGCCGGCTTACCTTACATATTGCTAATTTATCTACAAAGCAACCTGACATTTCTGAGGAACGCCGTGGACCCCGTTTTGATGCGCCTGATCAAGCCATAGAAGGTTTTTTGCGTGGGTGTGGTGTAACTCGTGATGATCTGTTTGAACGTGTAGATAAAAAGGGAACTTTTCTTTATGCAAGGATTGAACAAAAAGGTCGTTCGGCAGCTGACGTTATTTCTGATTTTCTTCCAGGAGTTATTAAAAATTTTTCATGGCCAAAGTCGCAACGCTGGGGAACGGGTTCATTACGTTGGGTAAGACCATTGCATAGTATCCTTTGCATTCATGGTGGGAAAGTGGTGAATTTTGAAGTTGGTGGAATTTTATCTAGTAATATTACTCGTGGTCATCGTTTTATGGCACCGACAAAATTATCAATATCCTCTTTTGATGATTACAAGCAAAGCCTTGAGAAAGCTTATGTGATAATCGACCGCGATGAGCGGATCGCAATTATTAAGATGGCCGCCAATAAACTTGCTTCGGATGTTGGGCTTGATATTATTGAAGATAAGACGTTACTTGATGAGGTGGCGGGGCTTACTGAATATCCCGTCACAATGATTGGATCTTATAAAAAGGACTTTCTTAGTGTACCTCCAGAGGCCCTGACATCTGCCATGCGTACTCATCAAAAATATTTTTCACTTAAAGATAAAAATGGTAAACTAACAAATAAATTTATTTTTGTTTCAAATATAAAAACTAAGGACAATGGTGCAAAAATTATTGCTGGTAATGAGCGTGTACTGCATGCGCGTCTCAGCGATACGAAATTTTTCTGGGATCAAGATGCAAAATCAACCCTAACTGATAATATTACCGCGCTTAATAAAATTGTATTTCATTCAAAACTGGGAACAGTTGGTCAGCGTGTTGAGCGGTTAGAAAATTTATCTGGTTTTATTGCGACCTTAATTGGTGCTGATGTTCAACAATCTAAACTAGCAGCAAAACTTTCAAAATCTGATCTTGTGACTGGTATGGTTGATGAATGTCCAGAGCTGCAAGGTTTGATGGGTAAATACTTTGCACTTTCTGAGGGTAAGGACGCCGTGGTTGCAGAAGCTATTGCTGATCATTATTCACCAAAGGGCCCATCTGATAATTGCCCCTCTTCTCCGGTAAGCGTAGCTTTAGCATTAGCCGAAAAAATCGATATTTTAGTCGGCTTTTTTGGAATTAATGAAAAGCCAACAGGGTCAAAGGATCCTTTTGCATTGCGCCGCGCTTCATTAGGAATAATTCGTTTGGTAATTGAAAATAATATACGAATTGATTTGAGCGATGCTATTGACCATTCAGTTTCAACTTACATAAACTTTAATATGAAAAACTTGAATATAGATGATCTTCTTAATTTTTTCTGGGACCGTCTTAAAATATATGCAAAAGATAAAAATATTAGTCATGATATTATTGGCGCAGAGTTTTCTTGGGATTTTGTTAAGTTACTTGCAAAAGCAAATTCACTTCAGAATTTTGTCTACACTGATGACGGCAAAAATTTATTAGCTGGTTATAAAAGGGCAGTAAATATTCTTCGGGCGGAAGAAAAGAAAGATGGCAAACTATTTGATGAGAACCTATCTCAGGCTGAGCTTTCTATGAATGAAGAAATAGTATTATATAAAACATTACAAGAGGTTAATGTAAGGGTGACCGCTGCAGTAGAAGTAGAAAATTTTGCACTGGCCATGAAAGAATTATCCAACTTACGTAGTCCAATCGATTTATTTCTTAATAAAGTTACTGTTAACAGTGATGTTGGGCCAGAGAGAGAAAGTAGACTTAAATTATTATCTCAAATCAGGTCCACTATGAATATAGTAACTCAATTTTCTAAAATAGAAGGTTAATAGTAAATGGAAAAATGGATCTATAATTTTGGCGATGGGTCCGCTGATGGAAAAGCTTCCATGAAAAATTTATTAGGAGGAAAGGGTGCAAATTTGGCAGAAATGTCAAACCTTGGTCTTCCGGTACCTCCCGGATTTACAATTACGACGGAAGTTTGTAAAAAATATTTTGATAATAATAATACTTATCCAGATGGTCTTGTAGAACAGGTAAAAACTTCAATATCTACTATCGAAAATACAGTTGGCTCCAAGTTTGGAGACGATAATAACCCGCTATTAGTATCAGTTCGCTCCGGTGCGCGTGTATCAATGCCAGGAATGATGGATACTGTCCTAAATCTAGGGCTAAATGATATTACCGTTGAGGCTCTTGCCCGAAAATCTGGTGACGAGCGCTTTGCTTATGACAGCTACCGTCGTTTCATTCAGATGTATTCAGACGTAGTGCTTGGGGTTGAGCATTATTTATTTGAGGAACTTCTTGAAATTCATAAAGAAGAAAATGGTTTTGCTAGCGATATTGAGCTCGGAGCTGATGATTGGAAATTACTTTCAGAGGTTTTTAAAAATAAAGCTGAAGAAGAGCTTGGTTACCCGTTTCCACAGGATGTCAATGAGCAGCTTTGGGGTGCTATCAACGCAGTGTTTGGTTCGTGGATGATTGATAGAGCGATGACTTATCGCCGTCTGAATAATATTTCTAATAATTGGGGTACTGCCGTTAATATTCAATCTATGGTATTTGGGAATATGGGTGATGACTGTGCCACTGGTGTTGCTTTTACTCGTGACCCATCGACTGGAAATAACTCTTACTACGGCGAATACCTTATCAATGCTCAAGGCGAAGATGTTGTTGCAGGTATTCGCACGCCACTAAACCTGACCAAAGAAGGTCGGGTTATTGCTGGATCAAATATGCTGTCGATGGAAGAAAGTATGAACGGTGTTTATAGAGAACTTGTTGATATTTTTCAAACACTAGAAACGCATTACCGTGATATGCAGGATATTGAATTTACCGTACAACAAAATAAACTTTGGATACTTCAAACACGTAGCGGAAAAAGAACAGCAACGGCTGCTCTTAAAATTGCAGTAGAGATGGTTCATGAGGGTATCATAACTAAGGAAGAAGCAATTCTCCGGATTGAGCCGTCTGCCTTAGATCAGTTGTTGCATCCTACCCTTGATCCGGAAGCACACCGTGACGTTATTACTAAAGGGCTCCCCGCATCTCCTGGCGCAGCAAGCGGTATTATGGTTTTTTCTGCTGATGAAGCGGAGAAACTATCAAAGGAGGGTGTGGATGTAATTCTTGTTCGCATAGAAACAAGTCCTGAAGATATCCATGGAATGCATGCAGCAAGAGGTATTCTAACCAGTCGCGGAGGTATGACGTCCCACGCAGCTGTAGTGGCGCGCGGTATGGGTCGTCCTTGTGTATCTGGTGCAAGTGGACTGCATATCGACTTAGATAATGGCACTGTAACTGTTGGTAAGCGTATGGTGAAAAGTAAAGAACTGATCACTATTGATGGCGGAACCGGTGAGGTTATGGTTGGTGAAGTAGCTACTATTAAACCTGAACTTGGCAAACACTTCTCTGAACTTATGGGTTGGGCTGATGATAGGCGGACACTCCAAGTTCGAAGCAATGCTGAAACTCCGCTCGATGTATCAGCAGCACGTGAATTTGGAGCAGAGGGCATTGGTCTTTGTCGTACCGAACATATGTTTTTTGATGCTTCCCGGATTATTGATGTGCGACAGATGATTATGTCTAATACTGAAGAGGCTCGAAAAGATGCCCTTTCTAAACTACTGCCAGTTCAAAGAAATGATTTTATTAAACTCTTCACTATTATGCGAGGCTTCCCTGTAACGGTTCGTCTTTTAGATCCTCCGCTTCATGAGTTTCTTCCTCAGAAGGAAGAGGATTATAAGGAATTAGCTGAGGCTATGGGAGTGGATTTGATGTTTTTAAAACGGAGAGCAGAAGAACTTCACGAGTTTAACCCGATGCTTGGTCATCGTGGTTGCCGTCTAGGTATATCCTTTCCAGAAATATATGAGATGCAGACAAGATCAATCATCGAGGCTGCTCTAGAAGTGTCGAAAAACCTTAATGAAACTATTATTCCTGAAATTATGGTGCCCTTGGTCGCTACCAGTAAAGAGCTTAAAATACTTAAAAAGCTTATTTGTAATATAGCAGATGAGATAATCTCGAGTTCTGGTCAAAAAATGGACTATATGGTTGGTACAATGATTGAATTACCGCGGGCCGCTCTTCAGGCAGGCGAGATTGCTGGGGAAGCGGAGTTTTTTAGTTTTGGTACTAATGATTTAACACAAACCACTTATGGCATAAGTCGTGATGATAGCGGACATTTTCTTGAGGATTATCTTAAGGCGGGTATATTTGAAAATGATCCGTTTGTAACCCTTGATCAAGAGGGTGTTGGAGAGCTTATCAAAATTGGTTTTGAACGCGGTCGTGCGACACGAAGTGATCTTAAGGTTGGGATTTGCGGGGAACATGGAGGTGATCCATATTCTGTTGAATTTTGCCATAATCTTGGACTAGATTATGTATCTTGTTCACCTTATCGAGTTCCAATAGCTCGTCTGGCTGCGGCGCAAGCTGCATTGAAAAAAGCATAATATTATGCTTTTAGTAAAACTTTTGACTTATCTAAAATTTATTAGATTTAGCAGTTTTTTATGACAATTATTTATGTTGCTGCTACTAAAAAAACTATTAAGGTTATAGCGGCAACGGCTAGAATAATTATTAGTCTCTTGTCCTTTTTATTAGTTAATTTCTTTTTGTTGTTACGATGAAAATTGCTCATGCATTGTTTCTCCTTAGCCTTTTATCATTATTTATCATCATTTATGGGTCTATTGAATAACCTTTATTTATTGCTTTAGATTATATTCTAAAAACTGATTAAATTTTCAGTAAGTGACACTTATTTTAATCTTTTTCGTAAAACAAAGATAGATGCCTTGCGGAAAATTTCTTATAGTTATTAACTTGTCAAAACCTTTTGCAAATTAAAGACTAGTTTGGGGTAAAAATTCAGAGCAAATAATATCCTATTAAAACCCTACTTTCTAAATGTTAAAAATAATAAAAATAAATAAATTTATTGAGAAAAAGAAGCTTTGAATGGTGTTAATAAAGCCCTGATATTTTTATTGTGCAGTTCGTTAAAATTTAAATATTAAATAAACTCTGTACAATGGCTATTGAAGCTCTTAAATTTCTGCAAGTTTAAGAGTATTTTTTAATTGAGAATTTCCAATGTCGATACTTAATGAAGAAGTAGACCGTAGAAAAACATTTGCGATTATCGCTCACCCCGATGCTGGTAAGACAACCTTAACCGAAAAGTTACTGCTATTTGGTGGTGCTATTCAGATGGCTGGTGAGGTTAAGGCAAGAGGTGCTCGACGTCGCGCGCGTTCAGATTGGATGAAGGTCGAGCAAGAGCGGGGGATCTCTGTTGCTTCATCTGTGATGTCATTTGAATATGATAAACATATGTTTAATTTACTTGATACCCCTGGCCATGAAGATTTTTCTGAGGATACATATAGAGTTTTAACCGCAGTTGATAGTGCGGTAATGGTTCTTGATAGCGGCAAGGGCGTGGAAGGGCAGACAAGGAAGCTCTTTGAAGTCTGCCGTTTGCGCGATATGCCGGTAATTTCATTTTTTAACAAGATGGACCGCGAAGCTTTAAACCCGTTTGATCTTTTAGATGACTTGGCTGATAAATTGGCGCTTGACGTTGCTCCGGCAACATGGCCTATCGGTATGGGGCGAAGCTTTAAAGGCTGCTATGACCTGATCAATGATCGTCTAATTCTAGTTGAGCGGAGTAAAGGTAATATTCCTGATTCTGGCGTTGTTTGTAATGGTATTGACGATCCAAAACTAGATGAATTATTACCCTCAGATTTAGTAGAACAGTTACGCGAAGAAGTAGAAATGGTACGTGAGCTTTGCCCATTGTTTGATCAACAGGCATACCTAGAAGGTACGTTAACACCAGTTTATTTTGGTTCGGCTATAAATACCTTCGGTGTCAAAGAGTTGCTTAATGGACTTACTAATTTTGCGCCAATTCCAGGGCGATATTTATCTACTATTAGAGAAGTGGACCCTCATGAGCCAAAGGTGAGTGGGTTTGTTTTTAAAATTCAAGCTAATATGGATCCGAAACATCGCGACCGCATTGCATTTTTTCGGCTAGTTTCAGGAAAATTTAAACGAGGAATGAAGCTTAAACATGTTCGCGACGGTAAACTTGTTAATCTGCATAACCCTGTATTATTTCTTGCCCAGGATAGAGAGTTAGCAGAAGAGGCTTGGCCCGGTGATATTATTGGTATTCCAAACCATGGAAATTTACGCATAGGCGATAGTTTGACTGAAGGAGAAAGTTTGAAATTTATTGGTATTCCGAGCTTTGCGCCTGAATATATTCAAACGGTGAGACCTGATGAACCTATGAAAGCCAAGCATTTGAGCCGGGCTTTACACCAACTTGCAGAGGAGGGTGCTGCGCGTGTCTTTAAACCTGTTATTGGTGCTGAGTGGTATGTTGGTGTTGTTGGTATGTTGCAATTCGAAGTTATGGCTGATCGGATACGCACAGAATATGATGTTCCTTGTCGGTTTGAAGCAACTTCTTTGTATACTGCGCGATGGGTAGAAGGAGAAGATCCGTTCAAGTTGAAAATATTTATAGATAATAATAAAGCGAACATGGCCGAAGATCATAATGGTTCACCGGTATTTCTTGCGCGAAATTTATGGAGACTTGATAAGGCTATTGAAGATAACCCTGACCTTCAATTTCTTAAGACAAAAGAACAACTTTTTTAATATATTACAAAAATGTTTCCTTCGTCATTATTGTGGTCCAAAACACTGGAATTACTTACTCCCATTTTTTTACGAGATCGGCGAGGTCGGGACGCCCACGTTCTTTGGGCTGTTTGCTAGCAGTACCTATGTAGATAAAACCTGCTATTCGTTCATTAGGGTTGAGGTTTAATTTCTTAAGAATTACTTTGTCATATGCATACCATTCGGTAAGCCACTGGCTAGCGTAACCCATTGCATTTGAGGCGATGAGAATATTTTGACAGACGGCACCAGCGGTTAAAATTTGTTCCCACTCAGGTACTTTAGGGTTATTTATATCGGCAGTGGAAATGACTGCAATTACAAGAGGTGCTCTTAGAAAACGATTTTCTTCAAAATCAAGAACTTTCTCATTGGTTTTGGGGTTATTTTGAGCAAAAGTGGAGCGTAATATTTTGCCAAACTTCCCTCGTGTACTTTTTTCAAATGTTAAAAATCTCCATGGCACTTGTTTTTTGTGATCAGGGACTCTTGAGCCTATTTCAAGAATTTGTTTGAGCTGTTCTCTGCTAGGGCCAGGCTGGAGCATATCTTTAACAGTGAGGGATCGTCGCAACATAAGAAGTTCCAAAGTTTCTTGTGATCGGTTGGCTACAGAAAGTTCAACGTTCGTCTTTGGTGCAAGCATTAATTAATCCTATTGCTATTGGCTGAGTAATAAATTTATTTTGAAAATATTAATAATTTTCATATTTCTTTCTAAATATAGTATCAAATTTTAATTTAATCTTCCATATATAATATATATGTACCTTAGGACTTGCTTCTTTGTATAAATTAAGTATAAATCGTTTCCTATTTAGTCACCTCTTGTGTGGGCAGTTAGCTCAGTGGTAGAGCGCCTCGTTGACATCGAGGAGGTCACAAGTTCGAACCTTGTACCGCCCACCATTTAGTCCTCAGCGAACCGAGCCAGCCTCATCTATTTTAGTTTAGTGTTTATTTATCAAATTATATAGATATAGGAATAGTAAAATTTCTTTTCAAGATACCAAAGATGTGTCAAAAGAAATGTCAAAGGTCAACACAATCATTCATACTTTAGTAAGCAGATAGTCTTATTAAATGGTAACTAAGCCCAAGGATGCATTATTTAATATAATGGTTATTATTGAGACTAAAATGAAAGAACAGAGATGTCACTGACACACCTAGAACGCTTAGAAGCGGAAAGTATACACATAATGCGGGAAGTTGCGGCAACTTCTAGTAATCCTGTGATGCTTTATAGTGCGGGTAAAGATAGTGCTGTAATGCTCCATTTGGCTTTGAAGGCTTTTGCGCCGGGCAAGCTTCCGTTTCCTGTTCTTCATGTAGATACCACTTGGAAATTTAAAGAGATGATTGCCTTCCGTGATAAGATGGTTGCGGATAATGGTCTTGATTTAATCGTGCATATTAATGCTGAAGGTTTGGAAAAAGGGGTTGGGCCCTTTACACATGGATCTGCGGTTTATACAGACATTATGAAGACGTTAGGACTTAAGCAGGCACTTGATCAATATGGCTTCGACGCCGCTTTTGGTGGGGCGCGTCGCGACGAAGAAAAGTCTCGCGCCAAAGAGCGTATTTTTTCTTTTCGCTCAGGCCAGCACCGTTGGGATCCGAAAAACCAACGTCCAGAACTTTGGAATATTTATAATAGTCGTATCAATAAGGGAGAGAGCGTTCGCGTGTTCCCCCTTTCCAATTGGACGGAACTGGATGTTTGGCAATATATTCATCTTGAAAATATTCCGATCGTGCCTCTTTATTACGCTGCGAAAAGACCGGTTGTTGAACGAGATGGACAGCTGATTATGGTGGATGATGACAGAATGCCAATCGATGATGGCGAAGAAATTCAAGAAAAAATGGTGCGTTTTAGAACGCTTGGCTGTTACCCTCTGACTGGCGCGGTGGAAAGTAATGCGGATACGCCTGAAGAAATTATTCGGGAAATGTTACTGACGCGCACGTCTGAACGAATAGGTCGTGTGATTGATCAAGATGCAGGTTCATCAATGGAAGAAAAAAAACAAGAGGGGTATTTCTAATGCCTCATCAGCCAGGTCCTATCAAAACAGATATTACTTCTTATCTTGTGGCTCAATCAGAAAAGACTTTACTACGTTTTATAACATGCGGTTCTGTGGATGACGGTAAATCAACGCTTATTGGCCGCTTACTCTTTGATAGTAAAATGATTTTTGAGGACCAATTTTCTGCGCTTAAAAATGATAGTAAAAAATTTGGATCGCAAGGTAATGAAATTGATTTTGCACTTCTTGTTGATGGATTGGCGGCTGAGCGTGAACAAAGCATTACCATCGATGTGGCCTATCGGTTCTTTTCGACCGATAAACGCAAATTTATCGTTGCGGATACACCGGGTCATGAGCAATATACCCGCAACATGGCTACAGGGGCATCAACAGCTGATCTTGCAATTTTAATGATTGACGCTCGAAAGGGTATCCTTAAACAATCTAAACGACATAGTTTTATCGTTAGTTTGCTGGGTATTAAGAATGTTGTGCTCGCTATTAATAAAATGGATTTGGTCAATTATGATGAAGCGATCTTTAATGAGATAGAAAAAAATTATCGCACATTTGCTAAGGATTTAGGATTTTTAAAGATTATTTCAATTCCTCTATCTGCTCTAGTAGGGGATAATATTTTAAAACTTTCTGACAATACCCCTTGGTTTAAGGGTCCACCTTTAATGGAGTACCTGGAAACGGTTCAGATTGCTTCCGACATGCCTGAAAAGCCTTTCCGGTTACCGGTTCAATGGGTTAATCGACCAAATCTTGATTTTAGAGGTTTTAGCGGAACCGTTGCATCGGGAGCAATTTCTATTGGTGATGATGTTATCGCTCTACCAAGTGCGAAATTAAGCACTGTAAAATCAATTATTGGCCCCAAGGGTAATAAGCTGGCAGCAGAAGCAGGTGAGGCCATCACATTATGCCTAGCTGATGAGATTGACGTCTCTCGTGGTGATGTTATTACGATGAGGGTAGATCGTCCAGAAACAACTGATCATTTTCAGGCCAATATCATTTGGATGCATGAGGAAAATATGCTTCCTGGGCGACCTTATTTAATTAAAACTATAAATAAAATAACTGAGGGTGTGATCACAGAGCTTAGACATAAAGTTAATATTAGTTCTCATGAACACGTGAATGCAAAAATCTTGAAATTAAATGAGGTTGGTCTTGTTAATATCAAGCTTGGACGTGTGATTACTTTTGATACTTACCAAGATAACAAGGCCATGGGCAGTTTTATTATTATTGATAAATTTACAAACACAACTCTCGCTTGCGGGATGATTAATTTTGGACTACGTCGTGCCAATAATGTCCATTGGCAAGCAGTGGATTTAGACAAAGAAAGTCGAGCAAGTCAAAAACATCAGAAAGCTAAAATTCTCTGGTTTACAGGTCTTTCAGGATCAGGAAAATCAACTATCGCCAATTTGGTTGAAAAAAAATTGCATGCTATGGGTAAGCACACCTACCTCTTGGATGGCGATAACATCCGCCAAGGGCTTAATAAAGACTTGGGATTCACCGATGTTGATCGAGTTGAAAACATCCGCCGGGTTGGCGAGGTGTCAAGTCTTATGGTAGACGCTGGTCTAATCGTTCTCACCGCCTTCATTTCTCCGTTCAGAGCAGAGCGTCAAATGGTTCGCGAAATGGTGGGCGAGGATGAGTTCATTGAAATTTTCGTCGATACTCCCCTAGAAATTTGTGAAGCCCGCGACGTAAAAGGCCTATATAAAAAAGCCCGCTCTGGAGACCTTAAAAACTTCACAGGCATAGATAGCCCCTATGAAATGCCAGAAAAACCAGAAATTCATGTTAATACGGTAGATAATACAGCCGATGAGGCGGCGGAATATATTCTTGAGACGTTGGGACTTTGAAATTTAGTATCGCCCGCTTGCTAGGAGATCATTATGATAGGTTACAAAAACTAAAATGGTATTTAGAGTTTTTCTTAGTTAATTTTTTTTGCCCAGTTCCAGGAATGTAGACACATTTCTTCAAGAGAAAACTGGGGTTTCCAACCTAAATTTGATAGAGCTTTCTTGTTATCTGCAAAGCATTCTGGGGCATCACCTTCGCGGTGAGAAACAAATTCTTGTCGTATAGCTAGTGTATTAACGGCCTCAAAACAGTTAATCATTTCTTGCACTGAATATCCTGTGCCAGTTCCAATATTAAAAATAGTTGCAGGGGCTTGAGGTTTAGCTAAAAAATTCAATGCCTTAAAGTGTGCAGTAGCCAGGTCACTTACATGAATGTAATCACGAACACCTGTTCCATCTTTCGTCGGGTAACTATTTCCATATATTTTTATTGGAGATTTATTTTTTGCAGCGTTACAAATGAGAGGCATTAGATTTGACGGAGCGTTGAGGGGGGATTCGCCTATGTATCCAGAAGGGTGGGCGCCAACTGGATTAAAATATCGCAATAAAACACTTTGAAATGAGCCGAGGGTTTGGCAGTAATTTCTAATAATCTCTTCCCCAAGAAGTTTTGTTTTCCCGTAAGGGGAGATTGGGTTTGTTCTGGATTCTTCAGTCACAGGTATAGTCTCTGGTATTCCATATACAGCTGCGGAAGAACTAAATACAAAACTTTTAACATCAAATTTTGAACATGCTGATAATAAATTGAGCAACCCTTGAATGTTAACAGAATAATATTCGTCAATTTTATCAAATGACTCGGCCACGTCTTTTAACGCAGCAAAATGTATGACAGCTGATGGCTGTGTTTTTGAAAAAATTTTATTAATTTGTTCTTGATCTTTTAGGTCGGCTTCAAAAAAAACGGGTACCTTACCTGTAATGTATTTTATCTGATCTAATACCTGAGTGGTGCTATTAGACAAGTTATCAATAATAGTTGGCACTATGCCATTATTAAGTAATTCTATGCAAGTATGGGATCCAATATAACCTAAACCACCTGTAAGAATAACGCGCATTATTATAAATCCTATTTAACATTTAAATTACACAATTTTTTTCTTAACCCCGTAATCGGTGACTTAGTGAGACCTCATCATAACTTAAAGATGCCCTTAGGCAAGAATATTTGTTAGTTTTAAGCGTGCAAAAACTATTTATCAACCAACCTGAAATTTTCGTTTCCACTCATGATCTTGATCATTCTGTTCTTCGTGCGCTTGACGACACCAAAGCAGTCCTGAATTGGTCTAAAATCTAGCCGATTTTATCTTCTCTTTATGCCTCCAAATTGGGCCGTCCCAGCTATCCGCTTTTGGCCTTGTTTAGAAGTTTTCTTTTAGGTGTGTGGTATCAAATATTGGATGTTCAACTGTCACAATGCCTTTATCGTGACCTGTTGTTTCGTAAATTTAAACACCTTGAACTTGGCGGCGGTATCCAGGAGGCATCAACGTTGGGGCGGTTCCGCAATAAACTGGTTGAACACGATTTGTGGGAGCGTTTCTTGGGAGAGATCAACCGTCAGCTTGAAGCTAAAAACATTATGCTGAAGGAAGATCGCATTAACATCATTGATGCAACTCCAATTGAGGTCGCACGACCTGGCTCCGGTAAAGATAAAGGTACCCAGCCAAAACGTGATCCAGATGGGGGTTGACACGTCAAGAAAGACAGTCGGGGTAATCTGAAGTCCACCTAGGGTACTCGGTTTATACGGGCGTGGCTGTGAGAAAGACTTCATTCAACTCCTGACAGTCACTGCGGGTAATGTGCACGACAGTGTTGAGTACCCTTTTGCCACTTATAAAAGTCGCTATGGTTTAGTTCGAACACGGTTTATGGGGTTGGATAAGTTTTGACACTATACATATTTCTAGACCATAATTATGCTGGATAAGTGCGGATAAAAACTAAAATTAGCACGCAAAAACACACCAAATTAACCATACCTAACCCGCAAAGTTACGAATAACTGATTTTACTGGATATCCATCTCAAACTCTATAATGTTAACCAATAAAATAGGCCTTATACTGAGGCCTTAATACCTTAACAATCAAATTTATACAAATATAATTAAAGTAATGTAAAACACTTCTTCTTTTATTATAAAATAATGACATACATAATTGTATATTAAGAGCTTTACGGAGAATAAAATGAAAATTTTGGACCTATTTAATAGATCTCATGAAGAAAATAATAAGCTTCAGCCTGCATATATTATCGCGGAAGCTGGTGTGAATCATGAGGGAGACATGGAACTCGCTAAACGGTTAATAAGAGAAGCCGAAGAAGGCGGGGCGCACGCTATTAAATTTCAAACTTATAAAGCAGATACAATCGCATCAAAAAACTCTCCTGCCTATTGGGATTTAAACCACGAACCAACAGACAGCCAACATAAGTTATTTCAAAAATATGATAAATTTTGGAAAAAAGAATTTGGTGAGTTGAAGAAATATTGTGATGAAGTTGGTATTGAATTTATGAGTACTCCTTTTGATGTTGAATCAGTAATATTTTTAAATGAAATGATGGATGTTTTTAAAATTTCCTCTTCTGATATTACCAATAAGCCTTTCATCGAACTTATATGTGATTTTGGGAAGCCAATTATATTATCTACAGGAGCCTCCACTCTTGATGAAATTCAAGATGCTGTAAGTTGGGTCGAAGCTAAAGGGAATAAACTCTCTCTTTTGCACTGTATTTTGAATTATCCAACTGAGGATAAGAATGCTCATTTAGGTATGATCAAAGATTTACAACAAAAATTTCCTAAATATATCAATGGGTACTCTGATCACACATTACCTAAAGATATGAAGGTAATGGAAATGGCGACCATTTTGGGCTGCCAGATCATTGAAAAACATTTTACTCATGATAAAACTCTTCCAGGAAATGATCATTATCATGCCATGGACAAGGAAGATTTGAAACTTTTCCATAAAAACATGGAACGGATTTACACACTCATAGGGTTGCAAGAAAAAGTGCCTATTGAATCCGAGGGCCCAGCACGCCGTGAAGCAAGAAGAAGCCTCGTATTGACCTGTGATTTAGCAGAAGGATCCGTGATCACAAGGGAACACCTTACATGGAAGCGCCCTGCGCATGGGGTTAGCCCCAAAGACATTGATTTGGTTCTTAGGAAGACATTGACTGCGGATGTTAAAGAAGATGACTTGGTGCAATGGACATTATTTGAGTAATAATAAATGAGTGATGATACTATAAAGTCTTCATATAATTCACTTGACGATGTTTATTGCTTCAACCCTTATAAGGATGCAGACGCGATTAACGATAATATTAAATATTGTCATGAAGTGTTTGAACGAATAATCCCCAAAATAGCTGCAGAATACAATGAGAGATTTTCACTTGATAAAAGTGAGAAGTTTTACTCAGTCATCTTAAGCAATTGGCTTATGATTTATATCGAGCAAATGTTGGAAAAGTACACATCTCTTAAGCATTTCGAATCGTTTAATTCAGACGATTTTTTTCTTGACCTTTCTCAAAGGTTGTATGCCTCAGACCAACTTGACTATGTTCAGATGGTAAAAGAATCGAAAACTTTTAATAAGCAAATTTATAGCCAAGTATTCGCCTTCCTCTTCCCCTCTAATCAGGGAAAAAGCCATGGCGAAGAAAGTTTAATTTCAGTATCTCTAGATTATACGGCATATTCGAGACAATATCTAGGGTTTCATCCCTGGGAAATAGCTAAAAAATTGACAAAAGTTGTAAATAATTTTTTTTATAATTCATCTGCGATTATGTCTACTACATATAATGATAAGTGGGCATTTACCTTTTCTGTCAGAAGCTTTTTTAAAACGTATGTTGAAGACATGGGATTCCGAGATGCAGTTTTCAAAAGTGAAATCAATGTTGAAAAGCGAGGTGCGCCCTTTTGGGGTAATACAGAGGATGAATTTGAAGAAGTTCTTTCAGCCCTTTTTTTGCAGCATTGCCCAGTAAGTTATTTTGAACTATTCGAAGACCTCCGCAGTTTTGTTATTGATAAATATCCTCAAGCCCCTCAATTCGTTTATACAGCTATTGGGCTAGCATCTAATACGCTATTAGCCTACATGCTTGCGGAGCATTGCGAGAAGACTAAAATACTTATTCAGCAGCATGGGGGTAACTACGGGACCGATGCATTGCACTCTTATGAGTTTTATGAACGGCGTATCGCTGATAGTTATTATACATGGGGGTGGTCAGATAATGGTCAAACTATACCGTTGCCAAGCCCGATTCTTTTGCCTTTTCAGAAGATTAAGGCAACGAATAAGGTTTGTAAGGGCATTAGCCTCTATTTAACAGGGATGCCAAAAGTGCACTTTAGATTAATGCAGTGTAATATATGTGCTGGTAATTTTTTGAAATATTATTTATCAGATGTTCAAAAATTTCTTACTCATATACCAAATCTTTATGAGATAACGAATGTTAGAGGGTATCCGTCTTCGGGTAGATATGGACATGGTGAGTTAAAGTTACTAAAAGATAAATTTACTACAATAGAATTTGAAGATTTTTCTAAGTCATTTGTCGAAAGTGTATCTAAAACAGCAATTTGTATTATTGGGCATTTGGCTACTGTGCATATACAAACGATGGTGGCGGGAAAACCTACTCTTATATTTATTCAAAGAGATTTATATAAACATAGGGAGGCATCCATTCCCTATTTTGATGCTTTAGAACGTGTTGGTGTTTTACATTACTCTCCTGAAAGTGCTGCAAAAAAATTACTTGAAATTTACCGTGATCCATTAGCATGGTGGCATCAGGCCGATGTTAAAGAGGCTGTACAACAATTTTTATCTGTATATGGTAAAACATCCGATGATACTGACAGAGCCTTTCGATTAGAGTTTGAAAAATATCAATAAAAACGTGATGAGATAAATGATGGATTATAAAATACACTTTAATGGCCGTGCGCACCTTTATACCGATGAAGAAATAAAGGTTGTAATAGAGGCCATGCAAAGTGGCCCAACGCTCACCCAAGGAAAAAATTTAACAGAATTCCAAAATAAATTTCAAGAAAAAATGAATGCTAAATATGCCTTTGCTGTTAATAATGCGACAGCAGCATTGGAGTTATCAGCTCAATTATGTTGTTTTGATCAAGGCGATGAGGTTATTATTCCATCTCATACTTATACAGCAACAGCCTATCCTTTTTTGAAAAAAAATGCTCAGATTGTATGGGCTGATATTGATGCTCAGACACGGGTTGTCACGGCTGAAACAATTGCCAAATGTATAACGCCTAAAACTAAAGCAATTATTGTTGTGCATTTATATGGCTATGGCGCCGATATGCCCGCTATTATGGCTCTCGCGAAAAAACATAATGTTTTAGTCATCGAAGATACCGCACAGGCATTGGGCGTTCATATTGATGGTAAAATGGCTGGTACATATGGTGATTTTGGCGTTTTCTCATTTCATAGCCACAAAAACATTTCTACACTTGGTGAAGGTGGAATGCTGATTGTTAAAGACAAAAAATATGCCGACATTATTCCTATGCTGCGCCATAACGGGCATTGTGCTTATGAAGGCGAGCGTCAGGATTATTGGAAGCCGGCGATGGGTAATGTTGATTTGCCAATGTTGGATGGCAAAGTCCTTATTCCTAATAATTATTGTTTAGGTGAAGTTGAATGTGCGCTCGGGACTAAATTACTAGACCGTTTGGATGCAATGAACGATGAAAAAAGAACGCGTGCTTTATATATGATCAATGCGTTTAAAAATTATCCGGAACTCGAATTTCATATGATTGATAATCAGCGTCATAATTATCATTTGCTTGTAGCTAAAGTAGCAAATGGTTTGCGGGATAAGTTTATGCGTTCCATGGCATACGATCATAAAATACAATGTGTTGTGCAATATCGGCCTTTGCATAGATATGACCTTTATATTAAGTCAGGATTAGAAAAAGCAGATTGTCCGGTAACAGATGAATTTTTTGATAATATGGTTTCTTTTCCTTTTAATCATACTTTAAATCAAGAAAACTTAGACGATATTATTATGGCTGCAAAGGCCACATTAGAAGTTATTCGTTGAAAATAATATGCACACGATAGCAAACTTTGGTGTAATAATTCCGGCAATTAAGAAAAATGTTGTTTTTCATGACGATCTTGTAAAAAAACTGGTCGGGATTTCGCTTATTGAGAGAGCAATTATAAATGCCAGGAAACTTTCTAATGATGAGAGCATTGTCGTTGTTACAGATAGTGAGGAAATCCAGCTCATTGCGAAAAGATGCAACGTAAAGTGCATTCTTGATAGAAAAAGTGTTGTTGGCGATGGTAGTTATTTCAATTCTTTAAAGCAGGCCGTTGAGTTTTTTCCGCTTCATACAAAATATCATTGTTTTTTATCGCCATATGCTCCACTTTTAAGTGCCGGGGTGATAAAATCAGCATATACATCTTTCGTCAAGAGCGAGGCCGAGGTCTTGCGCCCAATTAAGCTTGAAAATCACTGTATTGTGAATGAAACTGATTATCCCCTTGTTGATTTATTGAGCAATCGTGTATCACAATTAACGAACATTGAATTTGACGGATTTGCAATATATAAAAATGCTCCTGTTATTGAATTTCTGGAAAACCCGGCAGTGGGGGCAAGCGTTTCTATAGAACCCTTTGTCGTAGAATATGATGAATTAGAAATAAGAAGCTTACAAGACTGGTGGGTTGCCGAAAAGCTTTTAAAAAGGAAGCGCATAATTTTTAGGGTTATTGGCTCTAACAAAATAGGAATGGGGCATATATTCCGGGCTTTATCGTTAGCCCATGAAATTTCAGATCATGAAGTTTTGTTTGTGACGGACACAGAAAATGAAATCGTGGTTAATCGTTTGGCCGGGTATGATTATTGGTTAGGTGTTTACCAGAATGATGAAGTTTTAGATGAAATAATTGCTTTAAAGCCTGATCTTGTAATTAATGATGTTTTATCAACTGAGAAATCGGAAATAAAGTATCTGCAAGACCAAAATATTAAGGTTGTTAATTTTGAGGATGTGGGTTCAGGGGCTGCTTGTGCGGATATCACTTATAATGAACTTTACGACACCCCTCTGTTTGAAGGTAATAATATTAGGTGGGGTCACGAATATTTATTTGTAAGGGATGAATTTGATAAGGCTAAAAAAAATAAAATCCCCCAGAGTATTACATCAATATTAATAGCCTTTGGTGGTACGGATCAGCATGACTTAACCATGAAATGCCTAAACACTGTTTATTCTCTTTGCTTGGAATGTAACGTAAAAATACATGTAGTTATTGGGCCGGGATACCCTAATCATCAAACCCTTTTTGATACGGTCCAAAATATGGATAATGTTATACTTGAACATTCGACCGCTGTGATTTCCAACATTATGGAACAATGCCAATGGGCAATTACTTCTAATGGCCGTACTGTATATGAATTAGCACACCTTAATATTCCGGCTATTGTTATTTCCCAACACGTTCGCGAAGAAACCCATAATTTTGCCACCCTTGAACATGGTTTTTTAAGAACAGGTGTATATTCAGGGGAAAAAACTCTTGGAACTGTCCTGAAACTCCTTAAGCGTGTCCTCGAGGATCACGAATTTCGAAATGACTTATATTTTAAAATTAACCCTTTTGAATTTTCCCAAAATAAGAAAAAAGTGATTAAAGAAATTCAAAGCCTCCTGACATATGACGAGAATATATAATGACATTACAGAAAAATTCTCCATACACTTTGGCAATTATTCAAGCGCGCATGGGATCAACACGGTTGCCAGGCAAGCTATTATTGGACTTCCATGGTCACACAATAGTCGAGTGGATATATAAACGTGTCTCGCAAGCCAATTTATTAGATGGTCTAATATTTGCCATTCCGACAACAATTGATAATGATATTTTAGAAGATCATATCACGGCAATGGGCGGTATCGTATATCGAGGCAGTGAAAATGACCTTGTTGATAGATTTTATCAAGTTGCTCATAAATATAAAGCAGATCGAATTGTTAGAGTTTGTGCGGATAATCCTATGATTTGCGGGGAAGTGATTGATCACTTAATTGAATATTATGACCACAACCAATGTGATTATGCCTATAATCATATTCCGAGAAATAATTTATACCCTGATGGCTTGGGTGCTGAAATCTGCTCCATAGCATTATTAGATGAAATTAAAAAACGCGCTGTCACTGCAGGGCATAAAGAGCATCTGTTTAATTATATTTGGGATAATCAGTCCAACTATAATATAAAAACATTTGACCCTTCTGATCACAGGTTAATACATCCGGAATTGAAATTAGATTTAGACACGCCGGAGGATTATAGGTATCTTTCAAAACGGCCCTATAAAATAGGCATGACTGCAGTCGAAATCATAGCATTATCATTGACATAAAGTAATATATATTATAATGAAACAACCTTGTACCCCCTAATATTCTTAACTTAGGAACTTCAATGAGCCAAGCTTTAGACACAGGCATCAAGAATGCTAAAAATGTCCTCCATTATACCTTTGGCCAAGGAACCGTCAGATCCTTGTCTGATATGATTGAAAATAGACGCCACATCAATAACGGTTATGCAGTCTATTTCGTCGATCAATATTTTGAAGGTAACGTTGATTTTATTAAGCTTTTATCTATTTCTGATGATGATGAATTGATATTTATTTCTACAGGGCATGAGCCAACTACTAAATTAATAAATTCAATAAAAGAAAAGTTAACAGGTAAAAAATTAAACAATCCCTCTACAATTATTGGCTGTGGGGGTGGGATTGTTATGGATGTGGCCAAGGCTGTTGCTAACCTTCTTACCAATGATGGGAATGCTGAGGACTATCAAGGGTGGGATTTGGTGAAAAATCAAGGGATCTATAAAATAGCAGTTCCGACGCTATCGGGGACAGGCGCGGAAGCGACTAGAACTTGCGTCATGACCAATAAAAAGTCTGGCCTAAAATTAGGTATGAATAGTGATTACACCGTATATGATCAGGTTATTTTAGATCCGGATCTAACCAAAACAGTCCCTAGAAATCAATATTTTTATACAGGAATGGATGCTTATATTCATTGTATAGAATCCCTCAATGGCAGTTACCGTAATGCCATTGGCGATGCTTTTTCGCAGCAGACTATTACACTTTGCCGTGAAATATTTGCAAGTGATGACATGATGACAGATGAGAGCCGTAGTAAGATGATGGTCGCATCTTATCTTGGCGGCTGTGCAATTGCGACAAGCTATGTTGGTATTATTCACCCTTTCTCAGCAGGATTAAGTGTTGTGCTTGGGCTTCACCACTGTATGGCAAACTGTATTGTCATGCGGGCTATGGAAGAATTTTACCCAACCGAATACAAAGATTTTTGGCAAATGGCGGCGAAACAAAACGTTGAAATACCATCGGGAATTTGTGATGGTTTGAGTGACGAGCAGTTTGATGCTCTTTATGCCTCAACCGTTATACACGAAAAACCTCTGATTAATGCTTTGGGCGAAAATTTCAAAGTTATTCTTACCAAAAAAAAAGTAAAACAAATCTTTTCTAAAATGTAAAAAATTTGTTATGAGCTTAAGTAGCATATGCAGAAATCAATCAAAAAAAGATTTGCCATATCCCTATTTGCCAATGCAGGGCGAGGCTTGCTTAGCTTTCTTGCTGGACTTATTTTAGCTCGGAATTTGGGGCCGGAAAATTACGGTGTTTTTTCATTCCTACTGGCAAGCTTTACTGCCGTTTTAATGCTACTTGATATGGGTTCGTCGTCCGCCTTTTATACTTTTATTTCTAAAAGAAACCGTACTATCCAATTTTTCTTTCAATATTACCTTTGGCTTGCCGTTCAATTTATTGTCATGTTATTCTTCATTTCCCTTCTCGCACCAGATGAATGGCTGAGAGAACTTTGGCAGGGGCAAGAAAAAAAACTCATATTATTGGCGTTTGTCGCCGTTTATCTGCAAAAACAAGTGTGGAATATGGTGGGCCAATTGGGAGAGTCTCAAAGACTGACCCATCTTGTGCAACCGTTGAATTTTGCTGTTGCTGGTGTTCATATTGGTGCCATATTAATATTGCTTTTTTTAGAGGCATTATCCATTGAATTGGTTTTTATTCTGATCATTGTTGAATATTTTCTTTTTGTTATTTTAGCTTTCATAATATTCCCAGTGGAATATGAACAAATATCGCCAGATACAACATTTCGAATGAATTTTAAAAACCGTTTCCTTGATTATAAAACCTACTGCGCACCTCTTATTTTTTATTCCGGATTAAGTATGGTTGCGGCCTTTGCGGATACGTGGTTATTGCAAAAATTCGGCGGTGCAACTGAGCAGGCCTACTATTCTGTAGCGGCTCAATTTAGCTATGTCAGTCTTATTCTTACCATGTCATTACTACGCATATTATGGAAAGAAGTCGCTGCGGCCAATGAGAAAGGTGATTTGGAAAGAGCGGGCAATTTAATTGCTAAAACATCAAGAGTTTTATTTTTTGTAGGTGCTGTTATTTCTGGAATGCTAATCCCTTGGACTAGCGAAATTATTCGCGTCATTCTCGGTGAGAGTTACGTGGAGGGGGCGATTGTCATGACAATAATGCTCTTATACCCTGTTCATCAATCTTTAGGACAGATAAGTGGCTCATCCTATCTAGCTCTGGAAGAGACGCGGTCCTTTGCTATTATAAGCGGTTTGATGTTGACCTTAGGGTTGATTTTTACATATTTTCTTATTGCGCCAAGTTCGGCAATGGTTTCGGGTTTAGGTCTTGGCTCAATCGGTCTTGCCATAAAAATGGTTTCTGTTCAATTTATAGGGGTTAATTTTATGCTATGGTGGTTGCATAAAAAGAAAGGCTGGACCTACAGCTGGGTTTTTCAATTAAGTTTACCGTTTCTGGTTGGATGCGGTTTTCTCATCAAAAGGATCTCGCAATTTTTTCTTCCGGAAGTGCTTATGGAAACATTCATATTTAACAGTATTTTATATGGGTTTTTTATTATTACTTTTTGCTATGTCTTACCAAGCATCTTAGGGTTAAAACGTTCAGAGCTTAACCATATGATTGTAAAATTAATTAGAAAATAAATACCATTATTTTTGAAATTTCTCCTTGTTTACGGTAATGAAATTAAGTAGTGTTTCGGTCATATAATATAGAATTCTAAGGAAAAATTATAATGCCAAATTTTGAAATACTAGATTGTACACTTCGTGATGGAGGATATTACAATAACTGGGATTTTGACATAAATTTAGTTCAAAAATATTTAGATACAGTTGCCCTAACTGGCATTAAATATATAGAGCTTGGTTTTAGAGGATTTCCACGCGATTATTTTGCAGGAGCTCATGCCTATACTAATGATGCATATATTAAAACGTTATCTATCAGCGATAACCTTGTAATTGGGGTTATGATAGATGCAAAAGAAATTCTTTCAAGCGGCTTTACGATAGATGATGCTCTTAATAAACTATTTTTACCAAAGACTGAATCTAGAGTGGAACTTGTTCGAATAGCTGTTAATTTTGTAAACTATGCCGAATGTAAGCCAATAGTAGGAGCTCTCAAGGCATTGGGCTATATTGTAGGTTTAAACCTAATGCAGTCAGATGGTCGCAGTGCAAATGAGATTAAAGAAATGTCTAGTGATATTTCAACATGGAATGAAGTAGAGGTTCTATATTTTGCAGATTCATTGGGTAATATGAATGAGAAGGATGTAGAATATCTTGTTGAAAATATAAAAATCGGATGGCATGGAAAATTAGGCATTCATACTCATAATAATAAAGGTGCTGGGCTTGCTAATTCGCTTAAAGCAATTGAGCTTGGTGTGGATTGGATTGATTCTACTATCATGGGGATGGGCCGCGGAGCTGGAAATACCGCAACTGAAACCCTGTTATGCGAAGTTATGAAATATCCTAACCGGGGATACACTCCTGCGCCTATTTTTAATCTAGTATCAATTGATTTTGAATCCTTGCATAAAAAATATGCTTGGGGCCCTAACTTATATTATCATCTAGCGGCGCAATATAATATTCATCCAACATATGTTCAATTTATGATAAGTGATGCTCGTTATGGTCCTGCCGAAATAGTATCTCTTTTAGAGCGGCTCAAAACTAGAGACGCGCGATCTTTTAATAAAAATTTATTGTCACCATTGAGTAGTAATAATGAAGATGGTGATTGGGATGTAACAAAATATTGTGAAGGGAAATCAGTGTTACTATTAGGCGCTGGGCCAAGTATAGATTTTTATAATGCATCACTCATCAATTTTATCAAAGACAAGTTTAGTAAACTGCAAGTTTATTCTTTAAATACTCACGCCGGCTTTCCAGATAAATATTTGACAGGAAATATTGTAATAGATGAACTAAGGGCTTTAGCAGAAAAGGACAGTCTTGCAATATCCGATCTTCCTATCATTAGCCCTAATACCATTCAAGATATTGTAGTAAGTAAAAATAGTAATCATTCTTTTGGTGTTAAGGTAAAGCCTAACACACTTGAGTACAATGCTAAAAGCTGCATTATTCCATACCCAATTGCATTTGCTTATGGTCTGATGTTTGCTCATGCAGCGGGTGCAGCTGAAATTTTATTGGCTGGATTTGATGGATATGATCAAGAAGACCCAAGACAAAAAGAGATGACGAAAATTATTGAACTGTATAAGCAAAGAAGTGATGCATTAAATATAATTTCTATTACACCAACAAGTTACCCTGTAGTACAGAGTTCACTTTTTGCGCCAGATGTCTAGTGTTTAGATGGTTTTTTAATTTATAATTATATTCGGGAATTTATTATTGCTCTTGATAAAAATAACCTTTATATGTTATTTTTAGGTTCAAAAGCTACCTTGGTTTCATTAGTTTCTGCTAGGTAAGTTATTTAAAAAAATAAAGGATAATTACATGCAAAATCGATTTGAAGAATTAAAAGGTTTATTCCGAACTTCAAAATATTTTAAATTAGTATGCGGTGCCGGAAATGAAGATGAAGAAGAGGTTCGTCGTTTAGCGTTGGTATATACGTTAGGGGGAGCAAATGGATTTGATGTGTCTGCGACACCTTCAGTGGTGGATGCCTGTGTGGACGGAATAAACAAAGCTTACGACTTGGCTGAAAAATTTAATAAAACGATACTTACTAAACCTTTTATAACGGTTAGCGTGGGCATGCCTGGGGATCACCATGTTCGCAAAGCATTTATAGTTGATGATTGTGTGGATTGCGGACTATGTATACCAGTTTGTCCAACAGATGCTATTCCTGAAAATTATGATATAATTCGTGAAATTTGTATAGGCTGTGGAAATTGTGAGGCTGTTTGTCCCCCTAAAGTTGCAGCTATCCGATATGAACATAACGCTAAAAAGCTCGAAGTGATATTGCCCGAATGTATTAGGGCTGGAGCGGAAAACATCGAATTACATGCTGCTGTCGCAGATGATGGTGCTATCATGGAGGAGTGGAAAGTTGTATGTGATGCTCAGCCCAATAATTTTGTTTCAATGTGTTTGGATCGCCTGCACTTATCTAACCATCATTTCCTTGATAGAATAAGGGGAGCAAAGAATATAGCCGGTGATCGTTTGATTATTCAAGCGGATGGTGTTCCAATGTCAGGTGGTAATGATAATTTTAATACAACATTGCAGGCGGTGGCTACCGCGGATGTTGTCTATACAGAATTAATTAAAAAAGAATTAAAGCTTTTTAAAAAATTACCAGTTTTACTATCTGGTGGAACAAATAGTAAAACTGGTGAAATGGCAAAACTTTGTAATGTGCCATATGCTGGTGTATCAATAGGGACCCATGCAAGAGCAATTGTGCAAACTTTAATAGATGCTGAAGACTTTTACAGTAATGACAACAATATGATAAAGGCTATAGATTTAGCTGAAGACCTTGTAGTTAGGAGTATGTAACAGGACCTGATGTAAGGAATATTTATGAAATTACATGCAAATGGAAAGCTCCTTTTCAATCAAGTTGATGCTGTGCTTTTTGATAAAGACGGTACCTTAATTGATATCCACCACTATTGGACCTCTATGATCTCACTTAGGGCAGATAAAGTAATTGATGTGTGGTTTTCAGGTCATGAAAATAAAAACAAAATAAAAACAAACTTAATATCTTTACTTGGTGTAGATTTATCAACAGGTAAAATGAAACCCGAAGGCCCTGTGGGTATCAAGTCTAGGCCAGAAATAGTAAGTATTGTTTCCAATTTCATAAACGAGATGGGGCAACCCGATATTATTGATATTCAAGTTGAGGAACTATTTCAGCATGTTGATAAGGAGACATCTATAGATATGTCTCACCTACTAAGACTTCTTCCTGGAGTACTAAAGTTACTAAAGGCTTTGAAAAGTTCGAATGTTCCGATGTTTATAGTTACAACGGACCTCACAGACAGAGCAAAGGAAGCTGTAAAGGTTCTGAATTTAAATTTTTATTTTGATGAGATTGTAGGGGGTGACGCTGTTCAAAACCCCAAACCTAGTCCTGATTTGGTTGATTTGATTGTTAATAAGTATAAACTTGATAGAAGAAATATAGTCGTGGTCGGAGATCACGTTGTTGATATTCAAATGGGACTTAATGCCGGAGTACCTAATAACATTGGCGTAGGTACAGGATTGATGAGTTGTACAGATTTAAAAAAAATACCCTGTTCAACAGTTGAAACACTAGAACAATTGGAAGTATTATAAATCATGCTTGTTAAAAATATATTAAAAGAAAAAATGACGAAAGGTGTACCTGTTTTTGGTATATGGAATACAATAGCTTCTCCTATCGTTACGAACGTACTTGCTGTTGGGGGATGTGATTTTCAAATACTTGATTTGGAACACGGGCCTTTTATATTAAATCATATTCATGAGCATGTAAGTGCAAGTGAAAGTGAGAACTGTTCACTAATTGTAAGAGTTCCCTCTAACCAAGATTGGCAAATATTACAGGCATTAGATCAGGGTGCTCACGGTGTAGTCATTCCTCATATAGATACAAAAAAAGAAGTAGACAATGCTGCAAAGTATACAAAATATTATCCTGAAGGTGAGAGAGGCTTTACCCCATTTTCTAAGCCTGGGGGATATACTAATACAGATAAAGAATATTCTAAACGCGCAAATGAACTCACAGTCTTTGTTGCGATAATTGAATCTTTAGAGGGATTATCTAATCTTGACAGCATTTTGGAAAATAAAAATGTCGATGTTATTTATTTTGGAGCTTATGATCTTTCACAGGCATTGGGTTACCCGGGGGAACCGAAGCATCCGGCTGTTGTAGAAAGAATATCAGAGGCAGTAATAAAGGTTAATAACGCTGGTAAAGTAGCCGGTGGCTTTGTACCTCAGTCAACGGATGATATTGAATGGAACCTTAAATTAGGTATGAAATTTATAACCTATCAAGTGGATACTAATATCCTTTTGCGGGATATTACAGAAAAAACAAAATGGCTAAATGACAGGTATTCATCATGAGCCAAAGAAAGGCTGTTGTCATTATTCCATCGCGATTAGAATCATCGCGATTACCTAATAAAGCTCTAGCCGACATACATGGACAGCCTATGATAGTTCATGTTTATAAACGGTGCATGCTGGCAAAGTCGGTTCAAGAAGTTTATGTGGCTACCGATAGTGTAAAAATTCAAAAAGTAATTTTAGGTTGCGGTGGTAAAGTAATAATGACTAGTGCCCATCATGAAACTGGATCAGATAGACTTGCTGAAGCGGCCAATAATTTGGATGCAGATATCATCGTAAATGTCCAAGGTGATGAAGCATTAGTTGACCCAGAATACATAGATAAAGCTGTAAATACATTACTTTCTGATCCTAATATTAATATAGGTTTATTAGTGTGTGAATTTAAAAAAAGAAATTCTCCTTCTGATATCAAAGTAGTAACGAATGAAAATAATGAAATAATGTATTTATCTCGAAGTGATATTCCATCCAACAGTCGCACAAATGATGCACCAATGCTAAAAGCATATCATATTGTTCCATTTAGAAGAGATTTCCTAATGAAATACTCTCAATGGGAAAAGGGTTGCCTAGAAAAATTAGAGTTTAATGAATATTTAAGGATACTAGAAAAGGGTTTTTCAATTAAAGCAATACCAGTTGAGAGTGATGCTCTAAGTGTTGATACTCCTGAGGACCTTGAGTATGTTAGAAGAAAGATATTAAAAGATAAATATTTTAATTTAACTCAGTAGTCCTCATTATCGGTAGTGTCACAACCAAATCATACAATTAAAAAATGTTTCTATACGTCAATAATTTAGTAATAAGGTTCAGTTAACTAACGGAAATAAGAACATGATACTTGATCTGAGAACAAATGGAGTATTGTCGATTGATCAAGCTAGATTAATTACAGGATTAGAATCAGAGGTTCGCAAGGAATATAATGCTTTTACTGAAGCTCTTTGTGATGCTAATGATATTCAGAATTTAGACTGGTTTTATAGGGTCACGTCCAGAAATACATATGTTTCAAGTATTTTTGATAAAATGTGCCGACTGGCTCTTTTGGAGAAAATACTTGAACAAAAAGGCACTGTTCAAAAAATTCTAATCAATTCAATAGAGCTTAAAGTACCTTGCGAACAAATTATAAAAAAGTTTCATCTGGTTCACCCGATAGCAATTGAATGTAAGGACGAAATGTATAAGTCAAAGCCTGTTTTGGGCTTTATTAAATGCGTGAGTTATTTTTTTTTAATGATATTTGCGAAGTTTTTTTTTCCACCTAAGGCTCGTCCCAAGGGAGACATAACGTATATTGATACTTTTATTGATGCATCAACCTTTAAAGATAACGAGGAGTATAACGACAGATATTTTCCAAATCTTCTTACTTACAAATCTACAATACAAATTAAAGATATATGGCTAGTCCCGGTTATAAGTGGATTGAAAAGTATAAAGCAGTTTTGGCATGTCTATAGGGGTATCAGAGCTTCAAAAGAAAATATTTTATTAATGGAACACTACTTGAAAATTAGTGATTATCTAAAGGCCTTCAAGATGGCTTTATTCCAAAAACCTCTGACTAAAAACCCTCATTGGAGGGGGGTAGATATTTCTGAACTTGTTCAAAATGAACACAAGAATGACTTTTGTAATGTAACTTTATTGTTAACGGTTCTTAGATATTATTTTTTCAGGAGACTGGCTGATAGTAACTGTAATCTTAAACTGGTGATAAATTTTAATGAAAACCAAATTATTGATAGAGCTATTATTCTTGGGACTCGAAAGAATTTTCCAGCTACCAAAATAAACGGCTATCAAGGCTTTGTCATAGCACCTTATTATGCTGCCATGTTTCCTCAAAGTTTTGAGCATAAGGCTGGTTTGTTGCCTGACAAGTTTTTTGTCATGGGAGAAAGGCTGGTCGAAAGATATAAAAAAGATTGCCCTGAATTAAATATTGGTGTGGCTCCTGCTTATCGGTTCCGTGCCCTGCACGAAATAGAAAGAAAACAGAAAGCCGATGAAATTTTATTAGCTGTTTTGCCTTACCATATAGAACCTGCAATCGATATTTTAAGTTTATGTCTAGAACTTCAAACAAGTTCAGAATTAAAATATGAAATTATGATAAAAATTCATCCTGACTTTACGTCTGAACAGTTAGAAAAAATGCTACCTAAAAATTTACAAAAACAATTTAAATATACTAATGAAGAGACGCCATGTTTATTAGCACGTGTAAAGTGGTTAATTTCAGCCGCTTCAACGGTCTGTGTTGAGGCGGCATTACTTGGTGTTCACACGGTTGTGGTTGGCGGGCGATCTGGGCCCGCTCAAAATCCTTTAGTGGACATGATTTCTAAAGATCGGTGGTCGCTCTGCTACACAGTTGAAGATTTAAAAGAGGCATTGAAAGAAAATAAAACTCTCACGCCGTTAAATATCGAAGATTATTTTTCAAAATTGACCAAGAAAAATGAGAATATTTTGTTTGATAAATAACTGAAAATGGGATTTATCAAAAGTCGTTTTAGATGAGTGAATACTGAAATTATTATGATTATAAAAAAGATAAAAAATTTAATATTTAACCTAAGAAAATTACCTTATTTTGGTTTTATTCAAGGACATGATCATCTAACTGATGGGCAACTGTCTTATTTAAAATCAGTAGTTGGCGTTGTGGATGTAAATATTGTCGGGCAATATGAACGGAAGTTTTCAAAATTAGTAGGGCCAGGGCACTGTATTTCATTTGCATCTGCAAGAATGGGTTTTTGGGCTTTATTAAAATACAAGGGTGTCGGTAAGGGTGACGAAGTTATTCTAAACGGGGGAACATGCGCTGTTATGGCAAATGCCATTCTAAGAACGGGAGCAACAATTGTTTATTCTGATATTAGCCCTGATACGTTTGGAAGCTCTGCCGATCAAATTAAACGAAAAATAACTACGAAAACAAAAATCATTGTTGCCCAACATTCATTTGGAATTCCTTGTAAAATTGATGTTATTGCTGACTTGGCAAAAGGAAAAAATATTTTTTTAATAGAAGATTCTGCATTGGCTGTAGGCTCCACATTAAAAGGGAAGTTAGTTGGCTCTTTTGGAGATGCTAGTATTTTTTCAACAGACCATTCAAAACCCATTAATACGTTTCTTGGCGGTATGGTATATTCGGAAAATACTAAGATCATTAAAGCCATAAAGTCTATTAAAAATAACGCTGAAGAAGTCTCTGTTAAAAAACAAAATGTTGAATGGAAACGCATTTTAATTGAAAGAAAATATTACGGGCCTTCATTTTATGGAAAATTACAGTTGTTTAATTTACTAGGCCAATTAAGAGGTATTTTTTTAAAAGAAGAATCAGCATTTTTAGATAAAGATTTTTATGCGGAAATTATTAATCAATACCCATACCCCGCAAAAATGCCTACCTTTCTGGCAGCTCTTGGGTTAATTGAATTAGAAAATTGGGAATTGAAAGTGATGCTTCGAAAAAGATATCTTACCAGCTTTCTGGATCTCTTTGACGCTATGGGTATTAACTCTGTTCTTCCCACTTGTTATAAAGATAAGGATCTAGACATAATTCCTTTAAGATTTGTGTGGTCAAAAGATGATGACAAACTAAAGAAAGAATTAGACCGTTTTCTAGATGTTAATGGGTTTTGGTTTCAGGCGCCGATCATTGCCACTCCCTGTAGTTTGGATCAATTTGGTTATAAAGGTGGAGATTGCCCTATTTCTGAAAAATTAGGTCGTAATATGTTTAATTTACCAACCGCGCTATCTAATGATGATTTTACTTTATTTTATAAAATGATAGAAAAAGCTCTAGGCGATCATTCATCAAATCACAAATCTTGATAGATCAATTCTATTTACTCTATCTTTTAAAAGATGAGTATGCTATTCGAAATAATTAAATTATACTATCTTAATAAAGGGTTGCTTTATGAAAGCTGTTATTTTAGCTGGTGGGTTTGGAACACGCTTGAGCGAAGAAACCACATTACGTCCAAAGCCAATGGTGGAGATTGGCTCTCAACCCATTTTATGGCATGTGATGAAGATTTATGCTGCCCATGGCATTACTGATTTTGTCATTTGTCTTGGCTATAAAGGCTATATGATCAAGGAATATTTTGCTAATTATTTTCTGCATCAGAGTGATTTAACCATTGATATCAAAAAAAACTCCATTGAGGTGCTAAATAATACTTCTGAGCCTTGGAAAGTGACTTTGGTCGATACGGGCCAGGATACTATGACTGGCGGTCGCATCAAGCGTATCCAGAAATATATTGATGACACATTCCTGCTTACTTATGGTGACGGTGTCTGTGATGTTAATATTGCTGACACAATTGCCTTTCATAAGGCAAATGGCAAAAAAGCAACGGTGACTTCCGTGCGCCCTTCTGCACGATTTGGAGGCCTTCATTTCGATGGCGACCGTGTTGCCGAATTTACTGAAAAACCGCAAAAAGGCGAAGGCTGGATTAATGGCGGCTTTTTCGTATTTGAGCCATCCGTATTTGATTATATTGGTGGTGATGACACAATATTAGAACGCGCCCCACTGGAAAACCTTGTGCGTGATGAAGAATTAATGGCCTTTAAGCACGAAGGGTTTTGGCAGTGTATGGATACTATTCGCGAAAAAGAAATGCTTGAAAAGTTATGGGCCAACAACCCTCCTTGGAAAGTTTGGTAATTGATGTTTGGTGACATTTATAAGGGTAAAAAAATCCTCGTTACTGGCCATACTGGTTTTAAAGGTAGTTGGCTCACCGTTTGGCTCCTCCATTTAGGCGCTGATGTGATTGGCTATTCAAAAGATATCCCTTCTACACCGTCTATGTTTGAAGAATTGGGGCTTGAAAGCCGTATTAAACATGTGATCGCCGATGTTAGAGACCTTAACGCTGTTCAAAATATCATTGAAATAGAAAAACCGGATATTGTTTTTCATCTGGCGGCTCAGGCCATTGTCTCAACGTCTTACGCTGATCCGGTGGAAACCATTTCAACCAATGCCATTGGCACCATGAATGTGCTTGAATCTTTGCGCCAAGTAAACCACCCTTGCATAGCCGTCATGATTACCAGTGATAAATGCTATGACAATGTTGAATGGGTGTGGGGCTATAAAGAAACAGACGCCTTGGGTGGTAAAGATGTTTATAGTGGTTCAAAAGGCATGGCGGAACTTGTTATTAAATCTTACTATCACTCTTTCATGGCTGATGAAAAGTGCAATGTAAAAATTGGTGTTGGCCGCGCTGGCAATGTTATTGGTGGTGGTGACTGGGCTAAGGATCGCATCGTTGTTGATTGTATGGAAGCATGGAGCCAAAACAATGCTGTGACGATCCGTTGTCCCTCTGCAACGCGCCCTTGGCAGCATGTCATGGAGCCTTTAAGTGGCTATCTAAACCTTGGCATGGCATTGGGCGAAAGCCCGGATTTACATGGTGAAACATTTAATTTTGGCCCGCGCGCAGAGCAAAATCGCACCGTTGTTGATTTACTTGAAGATTTAGGAAGCTATTGGGGCCATAAGCGCGGTGAAGGTTATGATGTTACCGACAATATTCCTTTCCATGAAGCGGGTCTTTTAAAGCTAAATTGTGATAAAGCCTTATTTCATCTTAAATGGGACGCCAATTTGCACTACGCTGAAACAATTAAATTTGTCAGTGAGTGGTATTATACATTTTATAAAGAAAAGAATGATATGTATGCATTCACACTTGGCCAAATTGAAGCCTACGGAGAGCTCGCTGCAAAGCGTGAAAAAAAATGGACGAACCAAAAATAAATGGTGTGATTATCACCCCGTTAAAAAGAATTAAAAACTCAAAGGGTGATATTTACCACGCCATGAAAGCCTCTGCGGATGGCTATGCGGGCTTTGGGGAAGCCTATTTTTCCACGGTTTACAAAGATGATATTAAGGGATGGAAAAAACACACTCGCATGACGATCAATTTAGTGGTTCCCATCGGTGCGATGCGGTTTGTAATTTATGATGACAGAGAAGGCAGCACAACAAAAGGTCAATATTTTGATGTGACCCTATCCGCAGATAATTACGCACGCCTTACTGTTACACCAGGACTCTGGATGGCATTTCAAGGTGTCGGGGAGGAAGTGAACATGTTACTCAACATGGCTTCCATTGAACATAATTCTGACGAAGCAATTAATTGTGACTTAAGTGAATTCAAATTTGATAAATGAAAAAGATATTCAAGAACTATTGGATAAGGGTTAAGGCTAAAAATGATTAGATTATCAAAATCCTGTATTGGTGACGCTGAAAAGAAAGCGGCTATGGCGGTGCTTGATCATGAATTTCTTGGAATGGGGGCGGATGTAAAAGCCTTTGAACAGGAAATTCAGGCCTATCTTGAAACAGACCGGCAGGTGATGTGCGTGAATACCGGCACCGCAGCATTACATCTGGCGGTGCAAGCGGCTGGTATTGGCCTTGGCGATGAAGTTTTGGTGCCCAGCCTTACCTATGTTGGCTCTTACCAAGCCATTTCTGCCACTGGGGCAACGCCGGTTTCTTGCGACGTTTGCGAAGATACGCTAACCATTGACCCAATTGATGCTGAAAAGCGTATAACAAGCAACACCAAGGCGATTATGCCAGTATACTATACGGGCGCCTGTCCGAATATAGATGATATCTACCTCCTTGCTAAAAAGCATCATTTGCGGGTGATCGAAGATGCAGCTCAGGCTTTCGGTTCCCAGTATAATGGCAAAAAAGTAGGTACTTTTGGTGATATCATTTGCTTTAGTTTCGATGGGATTAAAAATATCACTTCTGGCGAAGGTGGGGCTGTTGTTACAGGGAATAAAACTGTTGCCCAAAAGGTACAAGATGCTCGGCTTCTTGGTGTGGAAAAAGATACGGAGAAACGCTTTGAAGGTTCCAGAAGTTGGGATTTCGATGTGTCTGAGCAAGGCTGGCGCTACCATATGAGCAACCTCATGGCCGCCATAGGACGTGAACAATTAAAGGCATTTAACCCTGTTGCTCAAAAAAGACAAAATTTAGCCAGAATTTATGACAGCTTATTTGAAGAACAAAATAATATAACACCCTTAAATAATGATTATGATTGTATCGTGCCGCATATCTATGTTGTGCGATTAACTGGATCAATTAACAGAGATGAAATTCGGGAAAAAATGTTTGAATCTAATATTCAAACGGGAGTTCATTACCAACCCAATCATTTGCTTAGTAAATTTAAACTACCCAGTGATGCCTTGCCTATTCCCATAGTAGAGGCCATACATCCAGAGATACTAACATTGCCTTTACATGCAGACCTCACGCAAGAAGAGGTTAAATATGTCGGAGAAACTTTAAAGGGACTGCTATGACAACCCCTATGGTTAGTGTCATTATAAATTGTTATAATAGTGAATGTTTTCTTCGAGAAGCGATTGATTCCGTGATCGCTCAAACTTTTCAGGATTGGGAGCTTATTTTTTGGGATAATCAATCGACAGATGGTTCCGCAAATGTTGTTAAATCTTATGATGATCCGCGCATTAATTATTATTATGCGCCGGAGCACACCAATTTGGGCCAAGGACGCATTAATGCACTTGAAAAGGCCAAGTGTGAGTGGGTTTCCTTCTTAGATGCAGATGATTTTTGGTTTCCAGCTAAGCTAGAAAAACAAATTTCACTCATTAGTGGGGACAGTGATATTGGTTTGATATATTCCAATACTTATATTGATGTATTTACTAATGCAAATGCTCATCCGATAAGAAAGTACCGCATTGTTCCACAGAAGTTCTTAAATGAGCCGCTTAAATACCTGCTGCGTGGAAATTTTATCCCATGGCTAACGATAATGTTTAATCGCCAAAAACTATTGCAATGTGGCGGCTTACAGAATTATGCTTTCGCCGTAGATTATGATATGTGCCTTAAGTTGGTCTCCTCAGCAAAAATTATTCATATTCCTGAATTTTTGTCAGTATATAGGATCCACGGTGATAATATGAGTGTCGGCAATAAAGAAATAGGTTATAGTGATTCTTGGGATATTATTATGAAATATAAAGAATTGTCAGATTTCAAAGTAGGTGCCGCTTGCCATATCATTCGCTGCATGGTGTTATATTTAACAAATGGGCAGCCATTAAAGGCCAGCGGATATTTAAGGCAATTAATTACTTATAAGTCAGCAGCTATTGAGGCTATAAGTTTTTTAATTTGGTATAAATTCAAAGATCTATTCACACGAAACATGTAATGATAGAAAACTCAACACGAAGAATATCAATAACAGAAAAAGGGCTGCTCAGCCTGGGGCTATTCTCCGCCTTCATCAAACCTTTTGGTCTTCTCGTTAGTTTATTGGCATTACATATTGGTACTGTCAAAATGCCTGCTCGTGTCTGGATGTTAATGCTTTGTGGTGTGTTTTTTCTACTTATTTCTGTTGTTAAAGGCGCTAATATAAGTCATTCAATTTTAGTATGGCGATTTTATTTTGGTTTTATAATTTATCTTCCTTTTTTTGCGTCTTTTAGAAATCATACTTTATTTACTAAGATAACTTATTTTCTTATCTTTTCCCTATTTATTGAGACAGTACTTATCAATACAATTATTGACCCAAGAATGATGCCTAATTTCCCAACGGCGAATTCACATTTTGCAGTCGACGGGAATTATCAGCGTCCCATGTCTATCGGCGGAATCGCTTCATTCTCCTCTGTTATTTTTGTGATTTTAATTTATGAATTTCTTGATCTTAAAAAAAAATCAACATTATTTATAATGTTAATGAGTGTTGCTATTTTTAGCTCTGGAAATGGTTTTATAGCCTTTTTAATGTATCAATTAAAAAACTTGTCTTTAAAAATATTCATGGGTACTGCAGCTCTCATCATATTGGGAATAACATTGTTTGTAAACTTGGATATAGAATATACAGGGCTGCAAAAATTATCCGGACAATATATTAATTTCTTATTAGAATATAAAAAGGGTCAAATTATAGAAGTCCTTAGCGATTTTTCAAACATTGAGTTTCTAATAGGCGGCATTGGCCGTCCACCAGATGATTTTGGTGGTGATTTTGGTTTTCTTTATTTAATTGAAGCGTTTGGCTTTTTAAGTGTGACCATGTATCTTATTATTCCAATATTGTGCCCAAAAAATAAATACCCGCTATTTGTGATTCTTTTTGCAACACTTCATTATCCTGTCGCCTTTGCTTTTGTAGGACAAATATTGTTTGCTTATTTTATTGGAACATCTATGAATAACCAGACGCCAAATACACCGATAGAAAAGATAAAGGAAAAATAATGTCAACACATCAACAAGATAATGATGCAATTGATGTCTGGAAATTTATAGAGATTTTATGGGCTGGAAAAATACTTATTATTGGACTTGCCACATTGGCGGCAATTGTTTCGGTAACAGTTTCACTTTATATGACCCCTATTTTTCGTGCAGAAATACTTTTATCACCAATTGAGCAGGATAAAGCCATCGGATCACAGTTGGGGCAAGTGGCTGGTTTTATGGGTTTTAATATACCAAATGGGAGCGGTGAAATTGATAAATCCATCGCCATTATGGAGTCAAAAATTTTCCAAATGACCTTTATAAGAGAAAATAATTTACTTCCTATTTTTTATGCTGAAATATGGGATGAAAAAAATAAAACTTGGATGGTCGAGAAAGAGCAAATACCAACAATGCTCGAAGCGTATAATTATTTCAAATTATTTAATATCATAAAAAAAGATGCTAGTACTTCTTTAGTGACTTTATCCGTAGAATGGAGTGATGCCGCACTTGCAACGATTTGGGCTAATAAACTGGTGGGTACTTTTAATTCCCAGATGCGTGAGGAAGCTATTATTGAAAGTCAGAAAAACTTAACATACTTGGAATCTCAACTCGTCAAAACGCAGTTAACAGAAGTTAAGCGTTCTATATATCAACTAATAGAAAGTGAAATGAAAAATATGGTTTTTGCCAATGCACAGGAAGAATATGTTTTTGAAGTTTTAGATCCAGCCATTGAACCCGAAAGAAAGGTGCGCCCAGTGCGCTCTGTTATCGTGCTAGTCAGCGTCTTTCTAGCAGGCCTTTTAGGCTCACTAATTGTTATAGGTCAATTTATTTATCGTTCTAAAAATAAAACTAACTATTCCACGCCTGAAACATTAAAATAGGCCAAAGATGATGTTGCCAGTTTCTTTTTCCGGACAGATGTTCTTTTAATTTTTCTTGTATTTCTGCAACATTGAAATAGCCTTGCCTATGTAATGTATCTGCTGACAATAGGTCAATTGCCCATTCTTTTATAGGTCCCCGAAGCCAGTCGTCAATTGGTACGCTAAAACCCATCTTGGGCCGATCTATCAATTTTTGGGGCACATGCCTATATAAAAGTTGGCGAAGTAGCCATTTGCCCTCACCATTTCTAATTTTTTGATGTAAAGGAAGACTTGCGCCATATTCTACAATCCGATGATCTAAAAAAGGCACCCGGCTTTCTAAGCTAACCGCCATGGTTGCCCGGTCCACTTTCGCTAATATATCATCCGGCATATAAGAAACTGCATCAATATACATCATTAATTCAGTAAAAGTGCAGTCCTTTGGCCATGTGGTAGAATCCGTCACAAATGTAGAAGGTTCCGATGTGTTTAGCACAATTTTTTGGGGATCTTGCCACAAAGAAATTAAATTTTTATAAAGCCCCATTCTATCCGAAGCTTCCATGAAGGTAGCGATCTTATGAAATTTATCACCAATATTATTATAAGATCTTAGTTTAGGGATGACCGTGCCAGCTATTGCACCCATATCATTCCATCCAGAGATAGGAACCCCTCTGACACCCTTTGCTAATAAACTTCTTAATGGATGAGGTAATTTATTAATTTTAGACCAAATATTTTCTGCCCAAAGGTAACGATTATATCCGCCAAATATTTCGTCACCACCGTCTCCTGATAAAGAAACCGTTACATGTGACTTGGCAAGCTTAGAAACCAAATAAGTCGGTATTTGTGAAACATCAGCGAAGGGTTCATCATACATTGTATGAAGCTTAGGGATAACATCCATGGCATCACTGGGTGTCACGTACATCTCTGTATGGTCTGTCCCAAGATGAGAGGCCACTGCTTTCGCATGAACCGCTTCATTATACCCTTCTTCATTAAAGCCAATGGTGAAAGTCTTAACGGGATTGGAAGATACCCTTTGCATCATTGCAACGACAGAAGATGAATCTATCCCACCTGATAGAAAGGCCCCTAGTGGCACATCTGAAACCATCTGTCCTTTAATCGTGCTTTGCAAGAGAGTTTCTAAATTATCAATAGCTTCTAAATCTGTAAAATTCGTTTTCGGCTGCTCCCATGCTTGCGTAGCGGACCAATAGGCTACTGCAGGCTTTAGAACAACATTATGGTTTGAAAAATCAATTTCTAAGTAGTGGCCTGGCAGTAATTTCCAGACATTTTTATGTATAGTATAGGGTGCAGGAATATAATTATGACGCAAAAATAAAGTCATGGCATCCCTGTCTATATCTTGCTGCCAATCAGGGAATTGTCTTAACGCTTTTAATTCAGAACCAAAGATTAAACTATTATTCTTAGTTAAGGCGTAATAGAGCGGTTTTTCACCCATGCGGTCGCGCGCTAGAGAAAGTTTCTTTTCTTTCTTGTCCCATACGGCAAAGGCAAACATACCGGTTATTTTTTTTAAGGTCGCTTCAACGCCCCATGCTTCAATTGCATTAATGATCACTTCTGTATCAGATAGACCTTTAAATTTAAAATCAAGTCCCTCTAATTCATTTCGAATGGCGGGAAAGTCATAAATTTCACCATTATAAATAATAGTGTAGCGCCCACTAGGGGATGTCATCGGTTGGGCCCCTGTTTGACTTAAATCAATAATAGAAAGGCGGCGGTGCGCAAAGCCAAGGCAGCCCTCTTCAAGCAAAGAGATGCCTTGCGCATCCGGACCACGGTGAGAAATAGCTTTCGCCATATTGTTTAATATAAGCCGCCCGTTATCTTGATAGGGGATTGAGCTTAGAAAGCCGATAATACCGCACATATATTTTCTCTAGCATTCATTACATATTTTTAATTATGGTTATTAAAACACATGGGAATAAAGTTCAATAATTTAATCAAATTTTTAATTTCTCTATAGCAGAAATTTTATATTTTATATACTTTCATGGTTTGGTCACGCACAGTTTCTTCACTAAAATACTTTTCTATTAATAGTCGGCCCTTGATACCTAATTCATTTCTTAAACTTTGGTCTGCAATTAACAACATAATTGCATCTGCTAACGGGCGGATCTCTTTTGCGGGAACTATAATCACTGCTTTACTGTCTTCATCATAAAGCTCTCGGCACCCCGGTACGTCTGTTGTAATTATCGCTCGCCCTGAAGCTGCAGCCTCTAATAAGCTCTTTGGTAATCCTTCTCTATAAGATGGCAAGCAAACGATATTGCATGATCTATATAACTCTGCCATATCTTCAATAAAGCCGAACTGATTAATAATACCATCTTCCTTCCACTTACCAACAATCTCCATATCTACTGAACTTGGGTTACCTGAATCTACGTCACCTGCTAATTGTACAAATATATCTGGATAGACTTGCCTAACAATTTTAATAGCTGCAATAAATTCATACAAACCTTTGTCTTTCAATAAACGGGCTGGAAAAACGATTTTCAAAAGATTTCTATCTGGTTCTGGAAACGGCATAAAATGGAAAAGATCTACACCGGCCCCTCTAATTAAATGACAATGACTTTCAACTTCAAGCTTATTATTTATAATTTCTTGTTTATCATCATCATTCTGAAAAATGGCGTACTGCTTTTTCGACTGCTTAAATATTAGCATAATGAGTTGTAAAGTATGCCTTATAATTTTTACAGGCCAAGTCTGATGCGTATATACAAAGCCCAGACCAGAATATGCATTAACTATTTTTGAAGGTCGTGAAAAAAATGCAGCAATCATACCATAGACTATCATCCGTATTGTCACATGGTGGCATATTTCTGGCTTTATTTTCCAATATATATTTATAATGCGCCATAATTGCTGAATTTCTTTTAAGATAGCTGAGGTGCTTTTTGGAATATGAAAGCCATGAACCTGAATATTCTTCTCTTTGAGGAAATCTAGATGTTTCTGCTTACCCCAAGTAATAACGTGTACTTCATAACCTTGTCGTTGTGCCTCAAGTGCAATATGCAAACGATGACTTATAAAGAAAGAGGCGGGCGTCACCAAATATACAAGTCGCATCTTATATCCTCATCAATGGTATTAAATTATGTAGAATAAAAATCTTTATACCACCTAACAAAATTCTCTATTCCTTGTTCTACGGATGTATCGGGGTGGTATCCTGTTGCATCAATAAGCGCTTGTACATCTGCGTAAGTATCTGGCACATCACCTGGTTGTAGTGGCAACATGTTTTTTTTTGTTGTCTTGCCCAAACAGGTTTCTAAAGTATCAATATAATGCATGAGTTCCACAGGCTTTTGATTGCCTATATTCTGAATACGCCAAGGCGATTTACTACGACTAGATGAAGGGTTTTCTCCAGAACAATTCTGGTCTGGAGTGGCAGGGTTCTCTAATACGCCTACTACGCCGCGAACAATATCATCAATATATGTAAAGTCTCGCCGATGCTTGCCGTAATTAAAAACATCAATTGGCTCGCCGGCCAGAATTTTCTTGGTAAACATAAAGAGCGCCATATCAGGGCGCCCCCACGGACCATAAACCGTAAAAAATCGTAATCCTGTGGTCGCTATATTAAATAAATGAGAATAGCTATGGGCCATTAATTCATTGGCACGCTTCGTCACGCCATATATTGCAACCGGATGGTCGGCAGGGTCTTCAACAGAAAATGGCATTTTTTCATTGATTCCGTAAACTGAACTGCTTGAGGCATAAACCAAATTATTTACATTTGTATGGCGGCAACCTTCGAGGACATTTAAAAAGCCTGTAATATTACTATCAATATAAGAATGTGGGTTTTCAAGTGAATATCTTACCCCTGCTTGGGCTGCCAAGTTAATCACCGCAGCAAATTGACTACGTTTAAATAAAGCATTCATTTCTTTTTTATCGGCAAGGTCAATTTTTACAAATTCAAAAGAGCCTTTAGAAATACTTTCTTTATTAGCATCAGGATAGATGTCTTCTTCCAATGAACCAGCAACAAAATCTTGCACTCGCTTTAATCGTGCTTCTTTCAAGCTGACGTCATAATAGTCATTCATGTTGTCTAGGCCAACGACATTATGGCCTTGAGCTATCAAATACAAGCTGACATGGCTCCCTATAAAGCCTGCAGCACCTGTTACTAAAATTTTCATTTGGGTTCCTAATTTAACTACCAATAATTATAATCTGCCGTGAACGTCGTTAGCAGCAAAAATAGATTTAACATCATAAATAACGGTACTCTCATGCCCATATTTTTTTATATTACCAATACCATTTTTGGTGAATTCATTATGACCTACCGCAATAATGATCGCATCATAATTTTGTGATTTAGGGTTTTTCACTAAATTAATTGAAGGGAATTCAATTTCGGCTTCTTCTGCATTAACCCAAGGGTCCCAAATTTCAATATTTGCACCATGGGTATTTAATTTATCAACAATATCAATCACCCGAGTATTTCTAATGTCTGGGCAATTTTCCTTAAAAGAAAGTCCCATAATGAGAATTTTAGCGCCATTTACGAGTATTTTATTTTGATTTAAAAGCTGGGTAACTTGCGATGCAACATATGCCCCCATTCCATCATTTATCCTTCGCCCCGATAATATAACTTCTGGGTGGTAACCTATTTCTTGCGCCTTATGAGTTAAATAATAAGGATCAACACTGATACAATGTCCGCCAACTAACCCAGGACGAAATGGCAGAAAATTCCATTTAGTCTCTGCTGCTTTTAATACCTCCATTGTATCAATATTTAATTCATTACATATTTTCGCAATTTCGTTAACGAGGGCTATATTTACATCACGCTGAGTGTTTTCTATTACCTTTGCGGCTTCTGCAACTTTAATTGACGGTGCAGAATAAGTTCCCGCTGTAATAATTTTACCGTATAAACGGTCAATAAAATCAGCGGACTTTTGTGTGGAACCCGATGTTACTTTTTTAATAAATGGTAATCGATGTTTTTTATCGCCAGGATTAATCCGTTCAGGGCTATATCCCACATGGAAATCTTTATTATAAATAAGGCCTGATTTTTTTTCCAAAATAGGAACGCAAACTTCCTCTGTACAGCCAGGGTAAACTGTTGATTCATATATAACTGTATCCCCGATGGATAAAAGCCCCCCCAATAAATCAGACGACTTCTTTAATGGTGTAAGGTCGGGCTTTTTATGTATATCAATTGGTGTGGGTACAGTAACAATATATACGTTACATGTTTTTATTTCGGATGTTGCGGAAGTATATTTTAAGTGCTTCGCAGACTGTAGTTCAAACTCGTCGCACTCCAAAGTCAAGTCTATGCCTTTTACGAGGCTTTTGATGCGGCTCTCATTGATATCAAACCCCACTGTTGGGAAAACTTTACCAAATTCAACCGCAAGTGGAAGACCTACATATCCAAGCCCTATTATTCCAATTTTTGAGTTATTTATATTCAATTAAAATACTCCGACTTGAATTACTTAATAATTATTTTATAGAGGGCATCCTATCATAGCTTTAACTGCGAAATCACTAGAATAATTTTCTAATTTTAAAATTCTGATTTTCACTTTTAAAAAAAACTCTTTCTTTAAAAATCCTCTTAAACTACATTAAAACGATCGCAAAAGCCTTTAAATCATATCTTGACTATAGGGACGATTATAAATCTAATTTTTGAGAAAGTTTATTTAATTTTCTTTTGGGTTTCATTATTACAGTCAGTGTTTTTTTTACGAAATCAGTTAGAATATCTTTTAATTTATTGGTTAATTTACAGTCATTTGAAGTATTGAATGCTGTAAAATTTTTATACGTCCAAATTATAGGCATTAAATTAATCGATCCTTTTTTCATTGTATAATACAAAAAGGATAAACTAACAATTAACCGCTTAATAATCCGTTTAATTAAATTTTATTGACGCAGTAAATTGAGTATTTCGGCAGTTTTTTCTTCCATAAGGGAAATATCTCCTCTACTTTCTAAATTTAATCTAACAAGCGGCTCCGTATTAGAGCTTCTCAAATTAAAGCGCCACTTTTCAAATTCCAAACTAATACCATCTGTTTTATCCACGACCAAGGCTTTCTTCTGATACGCATTTAGTACTCTTTCAATGGCTTCTTTTGGATTGTGAAGTTTGCTATTAATTTCACCTGGAGAGGGGTATTTGGCTATTCTCTCTTCGACCATTTTTGAAAGCGACATTGATTGCAAGCAAAGTAATTCAGCAACCAGTAACCAAGGTATCATTCCACTGTCACAATATGCAAAGTCGCGAAAATAATGATGGGCGCTCATTTCACCGCCATAAATAGCATCTTCTTTGCGCATTCGTTCTTTAATGAATGCGTGACCAGATTTTGACATTATGGCCTCGCCCCTTGCTTCCTTGACAATATCAAGCGTGTTCCATGTTAAGCGAGGATCATAAATAATTCTGGAGCCAGGGTTTTTTTGCAGAAATGCATCAGATAATAGACCAACAATATAATAACCTTCAATGAATTGACCTTTTTCATCAAACATAAAACATCTGTCAAAATCGCCATCAAAGGCAATGCCCATATCGGCATTATTAGCAGTAACGGCGTCGATAGTATCTTGACGGTTTTCGAGCAATATAGGGTTTGGTATTCCGTTTGGGAAAGTACCATCTGCCTCGTTATGAATTTTGATGATTTCTACAGGTATTTTTGCATTATTAAATCTTTTCTCAATGGCATCAATAACATGGCCAGCGGCGCCATTTCCAGAATTAATGACAAGTTTTAAAGGTTTGAATGAGTTTAAATCTACATAAGTCATCAAATGATCGACATAAGGAATTAATGTTGATTTCTTTGAAAGGGTTCCGCATTTTTTAACTGAACTAAAGTTGTTTTCTTCGGCAATGCGTCGAATATCAAAAAGGCCGGTATCAGCGCTAATAGGACGAGCTTCTGACCGGACTAGCTTCATTCCGTTGTAATCTATAGGATTATGGCTGGCGGTTACTTCGACGCCACCATCTAGACCTAGATATTTAGTAGCAAAATAAATTTCCTCCGAGCCGGTCATACCGATATCAATTACATCGACCCCAGCATCTAATAGACCCTCTGTTAGAGCATTTTTTAGTTCTTCTGACGTGAGCCTAATGTCACTTCCTACTACAACTTTCTTGGGATTTAAATATTCTCCAAACGCTCGACCAATACGGTAAGCAATATCGGTATTAAGTTCAGTACCTAATTGTCCGCGGATATCATATGCTTTAAAGCACCTTAATTTATTAAACATTAAAACCTGCCCCTACTAAAATCCAATTTCCCAAGAAGCCTTTATAATAACATTTTCTTTGCCTTCTAAAGGAGTGTTTATTTCATTATCCATTATACGAGCATTTAACTGAATTTCACCGAAATTAGTTTGTGTTTTTGCTGTTAGGTTAAAACTATTAATTTGCTCTCGTGAGGCGCTTAATTGATTTTTTGAATCATTTTCGCTGTTCACGAGAATATTTTGATATTTAATACTATATTCCCAACCATTAGATTTAATTAATGTTGCCTTTAATGAGACATACTTACTGTTTGTATCCAAGGAATGACCAATAACCCGATTATAATATCGGTAGCCAGTTTTATATATATGATCGTGATTATACATGATGCCTTTACGATGTTTACCATAAAGCCAGGCCAGAGAACCCGTTGTGTCTGATAGTTCAGCCGTTATGCGATATTGACTTCCGCCTTCACCCATTGGGCCATAAAATGACGCCCCTATTATCCTTGAATAAGTATAAGGTATAGCAACAATAATATCCTCAGCAGTTCCTTCAGCATATAACTTAACATTCACATTATCTTTTAATGAAAAACTATATGACAGATCGATTGATGCTAATTGATTACCCGGTTGGTTGGATACGGTGCCTATATTATCTAAATCTCCTACAGCAATTAACCCATGTATCCATTGCTTTGAACCACAAACTCTTCCTTCACCGCAAAGCATCAATACTCTCGCTAGCCCAACTTCAAAATTCTTGATTGGTTCAAATGCCAACTTCATTCCTACAAAAACTGGCTTTGAAATATGCCGGTGTTTATCCATTTTTGAGACAAAAATTTCTCCGCTCCACTCTCCCATCCAACTTAGCCATTTGCTTTTAAAAGGTTTAGCTTCTAAGCGTCTTATTCCTATGGAGGGCATGGGCCTTGCGTTTGTGCTCATCAGAGTTGTGGTTTCCTGACCGGGTCCCCACCAGCGTTCTACGGAACCTACGTACGCAGACCATTTACCAAAATCGTGGGAAAGGTAGGATCTGTCCAGATTGAAATCGTCGTTATCATTGTAGCTTGCGTTGATATGAACGCTTGTGCCGTCCATGTTAAATTCTACGCTGGATTCAATTTCAGCCTTACCGCGGCTACTATCTTCGAAACTTCTGAAAAAATCTACTTCGTTTGTGTAATATGCTTTTGCTTTTACATTGACTTTGTTGGGGATTTTTTTTCTAACCCGCATTAGGGCGATATTGACATAGGATGGGAAAATTCTTTCGTCTGCTTTATGTAGATTTCTGGTGATTTGTTTCCAAGACATGGGCCAGTTATTAATGGGGCCGGAAATTAATCCGTAGCGTGCTAATACCTCAACGTCGGACCTTAATGAACCATCACCCGGATTTGCCCAGGGAGAAGCTTGAGTGTAAGTTACAGAAAATAACGTAGCTAAATATACTACTAAGAATACATTTTTATAACTCTTCATTTAATTTATTAATCCATAGCATTTTGGTTTTAATATTATATAAATCTATAAACTATTAATCATTGAAACTTCAACACTTTATCAATTGATGTTAAATTTTATAAATTATCTATTCGTCAAATACATTTTCCTGTCAAATATTTAGGGAATTCAGTTCTTTCTATATGTTTTAATAAGGCTACTATCTGGCTATCCCCCTTACTACTCCACACACCATGAAGTGATCTCCTTAGACCGAAGCTTAGACACCTTCCTAAAACATTATCTAGTGTCACAATTTTTATCAACCAGGCCCCACCTGTTAGAACGGTTTTATATTCCCCAAAAATGCTGTGGCAAGTAGCAGGGTATAAACAACCCAAAGCCAAATACCTCTATGGTTCACTGGGACTTTGAAATACTTTCAGCATTATTGTTCTGTCCTGTAAGTAATGAAAAAACAATCTCTTCTCTAAGCATTGAATTAATTGGTAATTCTAAGATACGGCGTGAAACTTGACAAATCTAGTAATTATGGGCAAGGTTTGTAATCGATTTAATCACAAGTCGTGTTTTACAACAAAATACAGGGAAATTATTATGTCATATGTAAAAGAAAAAGGAATGATGGCTCTTATACTAGCATTAGCTATTATTGAAGCTGTTGCAGCAGGAACAGTTCCAATGACTGCTCTCGCAATTTTAGTAATAGGTTTAGCTTATGGTTTCATGAATCCAATTGAATGCATCAAAGAAAGAACAGCATGGCTTATAGTTGCAGCCCTTGCTGGAGGTGTAGCTGACAGTATGAATGCAATACCTGCAGCTGGTATGTACATTAACCACATCGTTGATAGTGTTGCTGTTGCTGCCGGGGGTGTTTGGGTAGCAAATTTTGCCACAAGTATGTATAATAGAGTTAAGCCATAAAATTACGGCTTTTAAATATAAAACTACCTCGTAATTATCTTATTATTTATAAGCTAGTTACGAGGTGGCTTAAGCCCTCAAAAATACCTTCAGTACCACATTAAATAAATAGAATAGGACCGTTTATTCAAATTTTCCTCAAATATTGAGTTGAAATTTAATAAGCTACCATTGTTTTAGTATTTCATGCCAAATAGAACTTATATTCTTATTAGAAATTATAAATCTAACCGCACTGCCCTTTGTGGCGCATAATATGATCTGCTATGACACATGCTATCATCGCCTCTCCAATAGGAACTGCGCGGATGCCAACGCAAGGATCGTGGCGACCTTTAGTAATAATTTCAGTTTCATTTCCGTTCTTATCGATAGTATCTCGAGGGGTAAGAATAGATGACGTTGGTTTAACAACAAAACGGACAACTAAATCTTGCCCTGAAGATATCCCCCCACTAATACCACCAGCATGATTACTTTGAAAGTGAGGTTTTTCATTAATTATGCGAATTTGATCTGCATTTTCCTCACCTGTAAGGCTAGCTGTGCTAAATCCGGAGCCTATTTCTACGCCCTTGACCGCGTTGATACTCATCATTGCGCTAGCAAGATCAGCATCTAATTTACCATAAATAGGCTCCCCTAGTCCTGCGGGAACACCGCTAGCACGTATTTCAATTACTGCGCCTATCGAGTTTCCGGATTTACGAACTTCATCTAGGTATGCTTCCCATTGAGGAACTATCTCCGCATCTGGACACCAGAAAGGATTCTTATCAATTTGCTCATTATCCCAATTTTCAGGGTTGATTTTTTTATTGCCGATTTGTACGAGTGCTCCGGTAATTTTAATATTATCACCAAGAACCTTTCGTGCCACACCGCCGGCAGCAACGCGCATGGCTGTCTCACGGGCTGATGAGCGACCACCACCACGATAGTCCCGAATGCCATACTTTTGTATATATGTTAAATCTGCGTGACCTGGACGATATTTATCTTTTATGTCGCCGTAATCCTTTGAACGCTGATCCTTATTCTCAATAATCATGCTTATTGGAGTTCCAGTAGTCCGCCCTTCGAAGACACCAGATAGGATTTGGACCTGATCTGGTTCCTGCCTTTGAGTTGTAAAGCGGTTTTGGCCAGGTTTTCTTTGGTCAAGGAATGGCTGAATGTCAGCTTCGGATAGTTTGAGACGTGGGGGAACACCGTCAACTACACATCCGATAGATGGTCCATGGGATTCGCCCCAGGTTGTAACCCGGAACAGTTTGCCGTAACTGTTATCTGACATAACTATTCTTCCTTATTTAAGGGTGAGCTCAGGATTATTTTCGCGTTTCATCCCCATAACGTGATATCCTGCATCCACGTGGTGATTTTCACCGGTGACACCAGACGACAGATCGCTTATGAAATAAACACCGGCGTTACCTACTTCATCGATACTAACATTTCGTAACATTGGTGAATTAAGTTCGTTCCATTTAAGAATTTCGCGGAAGTCGCCAATTCCCGAAGCGGCAAGTGTTTTAATAGGGCCTGCTGAAATACTATTAACGCGAATATTTTTTGGTCCAAGATCGTGTGCCATATACTTAACACTGGCTTCAAGAGCGGCCTTGGCAACCCCCATTACGTTATAGTGAGGTATTACTTTTTCAGCACCATAATAACTGAGCGTGATCATACTGCCACCATTAGTCATCAATTTTTCAGCGTGTTGGGCAACGGCAGTAAAGGAATAGCAGGATATGTTCATGCTTTTAGTAAAGTTATCTGGTGTGGTATCTACGTAGCGGCCATTAAGTTCATCTTTATCCGAATAAGCGATAGCGTGAACAAGAAAATCAATTGTTCCCCATTTTTTTTCAAGAGCAATAAAAACAGCCTCTATGGATGCCGTATCAGTAACATCACATGGAAGAACAATTTCAGATCCAACACTCTCTGCAAGGGGTCGCACGCGCTTTTCAATTTGCTCACCTTGATAGGTGAATGCAAGTTCAGCTCCTTCATCAGCCGCTTTTTTTGCAATTCCCCATGCGATGGAACGGTTATTAGCCGCCCCCATGATGATGCCGCGTTTTCCTGAAAGAAGTCCTTTTCTATCGCTCATTTTTATTTTCCTCTGGGTGTTTGCCCCAAAACTCTTTCACTATAAACTATTGTCTAGTATTTTATAACATCCTACACAATATACACTCAAATTCAATCACTTGGCCTATTTTTTCTAATTTTTTAGTCCTAGTCGATAGATGGTGGCAGTTGCGCCTTGGGCCACACAGATATTAGGTTTATGTTATTATAAACTAAGATAGACAAATAAATTTATAATCAATTTATCTTTTTATTTATTGTAGATGACCGCGAATACTAATGATCTCTTCTTCTTTATCCTTACTTGACCATTTTTTAATATTTTTTTCTAGAACAGAATTAAGGTTTTCAGGGATCATAATCATCAGTCTGACCACTTGATCTCCAGTTTTTTTACTTTTTGTATCCCTTACTCCTTTATTCTTGATGCGCATCTGTTTTCCGGAGTTGGAGTTTTTTGGAATGGCGAGCGCAATTTTTCCAGAAATTGTAGGCACGGTAATTTTTCCGCCAAGAACGGCTTCTTCAAGTGTGATGGGAAGATCCATGTGAATGTTGCAGTCCTTCATAGTAAAGTAGGGATGTTTTTTTATACTTATTTCTATCAATGCATCCCCGTTAGGACCACCACTCATACTAGGACGACCTTGACCTTTTAACCTTATTTGTTGGCCCTCTTTAACATTAATTGGTGTATTAATAGATAGTGTTTTACCACTTTCAAGTTTAATTTGTTCTTTACTGCCATGGATAGCATCCAAAAAATTAATTCTTATTTTATAAACTTTATTTTCACCTCTTTTTATTGGTTTGGGTCTTTGGGTTCGGGCCCCACCAAATAAGTTTGAAAATAAATCTTCGGCGTCAAAACCAGCTCCAAAACTACTGTGTCCTCTATTGCCGCCCATATTTCCAAATGGGTTGGCTCCTCTTCCGGAATTATGTTGGTAACCAGAGAATCCTTTTTCGGAACCGTCAGGATTTATCTCACCCTGATCATATCGTACTTTCATTTTTTCATCACTGAGTAACGCGTATGCGGCAGATACTTCTTTAAATTTTTCCGCTATCTTGTCATCACCCGGATTTTGATCTGGATGGAGTTTCATTGCTAATTTTCGGTATGTCTTTTTTAAATCAACCTGACTCGTAGTTTTTTTTACGCCAAGGATTGTGTAGGGGTCTTGCATATTTTATTCTTACTTTATTGAAAACTATATATTAAATATTATTAACTATTTATTATTTTCCATGAACCATCAGATTGGCGACATGCAGTACCATATGCTGTTTTTTGCTCATTTGCTATGGTAACTGTTTGATGATATTCACGACAAACTTGTCCGCCACTGTTAGGAAGCCTGGGTTGTGGTGTCACTGTTCCACGGTGACCGCTATCAGGATTATACCACGTTGATGTATTGCCTGAAACACCCTTTTCAAGTGCATTCTGAGTTGTTTGATACATTTTTAATTGATCAGCTTCGTCAAGTTGCCTGCCAATTTCACCGCCAAGAATACTGCCATAAACTGAGCCTAAAATAATACCTAAATCACTTCCACCAGTGATTTCACTTCCAATCAATGCACCGCCAATTGCACCAAAAAAACCACCTGTAGTTTCTTTTGTACAAGATGTGGTTGTTAGAAACAAAGTAGAAATAATTAAAGTGTTTAAGATAGTTTTTGATTTTAACATTATTTTATCCTCCATCTTGGACTATAGTTATTATTTGTTATATAACACACATTTAATATCAAAATATAATATTACAAGGTTGGAGTAAATATGCAGGATCCCTTTGAAAAATTTACTGAGTGGTTTGAAGAAGCTCATAAAAATGAAGATATGGCTGAAGCCATGTCGGTTGCGACTGTCGACGCTCATGGAAGGCCTTCTGTTCGTATGGTGCTCCTCAAGGATCACGGACCTGATGGTTTTACATTTTACACTAATCTTTTGAGCCGAAAGGGTGGGGAAATTATTAATAATTCTAATATGGCCTTTTGTTTTCATTGGAAAAGTCTCGCACGTCAAGTCCGCATTGAGGGACAGGTAAGTCCCGTTAGTAATGAGGAGGCGGACGCTTACTTTTCTTCTCGTCCTAAAGATAGTCAAATTGGGACGTGGGCATCAAAACAGAGCCAGCCTATGGAGGGTCGGTTTGAGTTTGAAGCGCAAATTTTAAAATATACTACAAAATTTGGGCTTGGAACAGTACCGCGGCCTGATTTTTGGTCAGGGTTTCGTTTAAGCCCTAGACGAATAGAGTTTTGGCAAGACCGCAGGTTTAGGCTTCATGATCGAAATGTTTATATGCTCAATGATAGTGGAGAGTGGGATACAGAAACCCTATACCCGTAATGAAAAATTATGTTGATAAAATAGAGGCAGAAAAACTCTTGAGACGTGCGACAACGGCATCCGTTAGTCTAGCGTTTGCACTTATTGGTCTTAAAACTTGGGGCTACATAGAAAGTGGATCTGTAGCGATATTTGGGACACTCTTAGATAGTGTAATGGACAGTTTATCATCAATTATAATTTTTGTGGCTGTTCGCTTTTCATTGGTTCCTGCCGACGAAGACCATCGCTTTGGCCACGGTAAAGCTGAAGCAATCGCGGGTCTTTTGCAGGCTTTTGTCATTACGGTTACATCTATATTTCTCATGTATGAGGTAGTGGATAAAATTATTAACCCTCAAACTATCCGCAAAACTGAATTAGGTATCGGTATAGTTATTGCTTCAATAGTTCTTACCGTTCTACTGGTGCTTTACCAGAAGTATGTAACTAAACGTACAGGTTCGGTTGCTATTGAAGCTGATGAAATGCATTATTCAGGGGATATTCTTCTAAATTTTGGTGTTGCTTTCTCCCTTATATTAAGCGGTTACTTTGATGTCATTTATGCTGATCCTATTTTTGGAGCTATTGCCTGCCTTTATCTACTTCATAGTGCCTATCAGGTTTTTATCACCAGTACGGATGTGCTTATGGACAAGGAAATGAGTGACGAAGAAAGGCATAAAATAAAAGAAATTATTCGTATTCATGATGAAGTTATAGGCATTCATGAGCTTCGCACTCGCCGTTCTGGTCTCAATATTTTCATTCAGTTCCATATGGAACTTGAACAGGGCATCAGCCTTGAAGAAGCACATGATATATCTGATCAGGTTGAAGTAAAAATCATGGAGTTTTATCCCAATTCAGAAGTTTTTATTCATGCAGATCCATTCGATGATAGCAAGTTCGGCGCGATTTGATGAATACAATATTTGGTATTAAAAATTGCGATACCATGAAAAGGGCATTCAAATGGTTGGATGAAAACGGAATCACTTATAAATTTCATGATTATCGCAAAGACGGTATTAATGAGAAAATGGTTCAACAATTTATTGATCAACTCGGCATAGATTTGGTGCTCAACAAGCGAGGCACCACTTGGCGAAAAGTTCCTGAAGAAATTAAAGCCAAGCTTGATGAGGAAGGTACAATTGAATTGCTGAGCAAAAATGAAGCGATGCTTAAAAGGCCTATTTTTAAACTAGACGGATACTTCTCTTCTGGGTTTTCTCGTCAAGATCAAGAAGAACTTGGTGAAAAATTACTAAAATAAAAAATTTTTAAACAAATATAAGTGTGTTGATTTTTAATAATTTTTAAAAACTTTTAATTTATTTTAAATAATCAAGTCCAATATCGATTGCTGGTGCAGACTGTGTAATGCGGCCGACGGATATAAAGTTTACGCCAGTTTCAGCAATTTCTTTAATGGTATCAAAAGTTACCCCTCCGGATGCTTCTAGGATTACTTTATCCCCAAAATTCGCAACAGCAATACGCAGCATATCGAGGGACATATTATCAAGAAGGAGCCTGTCAGCACCTGCTGTAGCGGCTTCGGCAGCTTGTTCGAGGGTGTCACATTCAACGGTAATACCAATAGCACTAGCTGTAGCACCATAATTTTTAGCGGCTTCAATAGCATTTTTTACTGACCCAACACTAGCGATATGATTGTCTTTAATTAGGATTCCGTCGTCAAGGCACATGCGATGGTTCATTGCCCCTCCCATGCGTGTAGCGTACTTAGCTAGTTTTCGCATCATAGGAATAGTTTTCCTAGTATCAAGGAGGCGGCAGTTCGTGTGTTCAATTTCTTTAACATATTGGCGTGTGAGAGTAGCAATGCCGGATAAATGTTGCAAAATATTTAGAGCTGACCTCTCGGCGGTAAGAATTTTTCTTGCATTTCCCTCAAGACGCATAAGCGTATTTCCCCCGGTAACTTGAATGCCGTCCTGAACAAGTATTTCAATACTTATAGCACTATCAACCGTATGAATAATCCGTTCGGCAATATTAATTCCTGCTATAACTATCGTCTCACGAGCACTCATTTCGGCCCTTAGGTTTGCAGTGCTAGGAATAGTAGCAATTGTGGTGATGTCGCCGGACCCAATATCCTCTTCAAGTACGCAACTTATAAAATGTCTGAGCTCTTCTTTAAAAAGTGGCATTTTAAAATGCCCGCCCAGAATTTGGAGTTTTGTTTGATGAAACCGATGGTGACATTTCAAGCATTTTATTAAGTGGCGCAAGTGCTTTTATACGAGTAATTTCATCCACCTGAATTTCAGGCTCGAGGA